>VOFC01005800.1_pt1 | contig 21499 bp, 35 predicted proteins | sample 5384161 | NCBI WGS metagenome assembly VOFC01 (sample SAMN12384722, study PRJNA508395) | human gut metagenome | isolation source: healthy gut B | host: Homo sapiens | reverse complement strand
ATACTTACTGCCTGAATTGCCTGTGTAGGAATTGTTTTCACCAAAACAAACACAAACGCACAAATGGCCAATAACGCCGCACATAGGAACAAACCTGCAATACAGCCGATGACTAAATATTTTAAACACTTGGCAAATGTGCTGTCCGATGTTTCTCTGCTTTTTTCATATAAAAAAATCCCCTCACCAATACCTCATACCTAAAGGTATTCATACGAAGGAGATTTTATGATGTACAAAAAAGGAAAAGATTATTTTTCTTCTTTTGTTTCTGGTTTGGTTTCTTCTTTTTTTGCGACCGAACAAACCTTTTTTCTCTGCAGGTTTATTCTCGGAAGATTCGGTAGCTGCCTGCTGTACACGATCAAGAGGTGTCTCTACAGAACTGATTGCCCAACGTTTTAAACGCAGTCTTTGGCGGTCAGTACCTGTCTCAATAATAATGGTATCACTTTCATCTTTTTACAGCTACAATACGGCCTACAATACCACCAATGGTTGTAATTTCATCACCTATTTTCGCATTTTTTGCGGTTTGCTTCCTCTTTTTTTCTTCTTTTAGAGTTTGGACGGAATAATAGAAAATACGCACCGAGAATAATCACTGCGTAAATGATAATCATAATCCACCAACTATTATTACCGCCGCCGGATTCAGCGGCAGCTTCTAAAGCCCAAATATTATCCATTTATTTTACACCTCCATGTTGTCGATGTTTATTATAACAATATTTTCATACGGTTGCAAGCATAAAATGTAGAATTATATTCTTCTGGATACTTTATGTATCGTTTCACTGTAAAAGGCCTGAAAACTGCCTGAATCCAAGGCTGTTCTTATCTTTTCCATAAAAGAATTATAGAAATATAAATTATGCATGACAGCCAAACGCATCCCGAGCATTTCTTTGCTTTTTTAACAGATGATGCACATACGCACGTGTATGATGTGTGCAAACAGGACAATCACAAGTTTCATCAATCGGATTTTCGTCCAACTCGTATTTTGCATTCATCAGATTACGGCAGCCTTCCATAGTAAATGCATGTCCGTGACGGGCATTACGGGTTGGCATAACACAGTCAAAGATATCAATGCCTCGAGAGACTGCCTCCAAAATATTGGCAGGTGTACCCACTCCCATCAAATAACGTGGTTTGCAAGCCGGCATTTCCGGTTCTACCGCTATAATTCGATACATTTCTTCTGCCGTTTCTCCTACCGCCAAACCGCCGATTGCATAGCCGTCCAAATCCAGCTCTCGAATATCACACATATGCTGTTTTCTCAAATCTTCATAGGTGCTTCCTTGGTTAATGCCCCACAGCCATTGTTCTCGATTAATGGTATCCGCTTTGGCATTGAGGCGTTCCAATTCTTCCTTACAGCGATATAGCCAGCGCAATGTTCTGGCGCAGGATTGCTTTACATACTCATACGCAGCCGGATTTTCAATACACTCATCAAAAGCCATTGCAATGGTAGAGCCCAAATGAGACTGAATGCGCATGCTTTCTTCCGGACCCATAAAAATTTTTCGTCCGTCTATATGAGAAGCAAAGGTTACCCTTCTTCTTTAATATTTCTCAGTTTTGCCAAAGAGAACACTTGAAAGCCGCCGCTGTCAGTTAAAATTGGACCTTGCCAGTTTGTAAACTTGTGCAATCCTCCCAATTGTTTGACAATCTCATCTCCTGGCCTTAAATGCAGGTGATACGTATTGCACAGCTGAACCTGACACTTTAGGTCTTTTTTAAATCCAAAGCAGAAACCGCACCCTTAATTGCACCGCAAGTAGCCACATTCATAAAGGCGGGTGTTTGCACCACTCCATGGGGAGTATGAATTTCACCTCTTCTGGCCTTTCCTTCTGTATTTATAATACGAATACGTTCCTTCATAAATCGTAAATCCTTTCTACATCCGTCTTCTATGCAGCAATTTCTTTAAGATGTTATTATAAAATACATTCAGAAAGAAAGCAATCTTTGTTTCATACAAAATTTATCGACTGTACAATTGATTGCCGATACCGTATCTATCCAGAATGAAGTATCATTACTGCAAACATTTTGTAAATAATTTAAGAATACATGACAAGCTGTGACGCATATGGTTTAAAACACACGGATGATTGAGGTGGTGAGAAGATGTTTATTGTATTAAAAAAGAAAATCATTATTGCAGTTGCGGCCTGTATTTTAACCATTATTGCAATTCCTGTAGCAATCCATTATACGAATAACGCTGCAGAAGCAGTACAGGCGTCAACATCGGCCAACACAAACTGGGGACTTAGTTTTCCAAAAGACGGCGGAACTCCTATAGGAAATGCATCTTCCGAGTTTTTGCAACAATACAACTCTTTTTATGTAGGAGATACATCAAAAAAGAAGTATATATTACATTTGATGCAGGTTATGAAAACGGATATACTCCGGCAATTTTGGACACTTTAAAAAGCATAATGTAAAAGCAACTTTCTTTGTAGTGGGCAATTACATAGAAACCAGTCCTGATTTGATTAATCGTATGGTGGAGGAAGGACACATTGTAGGAAACCATACGTACCACCACCCTGATATGTCAAAAATATCGGACATTACCTCGTTTCAAAAAAGAGTTGGAGGATTTAGAGGCATTATATCAACAGACAACGGGACAAGAGATGCAAAAACTCTATCGTCCTCCCCAAGGAAAATTCAGTGAAAGCAATTTAAAGCAGGCCAGTGAATTGGGATATAAAACTGTGTTTTGGAGCCTGGCCTATGTAGATTGGTACGTAGATAACCAACCAACCCGAGAAGAAGCACTCGAAAAATTATTGCCGAGGGTTCACCCGGGAGCCGTTATTTTACTGCACAGTACTTCTAAAACAAATGCTGAAATTTTAGATGAATTCTTGACTACTTTAGAGGAGCAAGGGTACACATTTGGAACATTAAACGATATTGTATAATCTAACTCTCATATCGGGGATATAAAAAGCAAATAGACGGATATCTATGAAGATATCCGTCTATCTATTTTTCGGCCATCTCATCAATCAAAATGCCACATAACCTATATAACCGCCACCGTAAGGAACACCTCTGCACCTGCAGAGAAACGATGACCTGACCACCCGGGACCAGAGTATGATAGGGATGACCCCCCTGCAAATACAGGGAAAACTTACCAGCTCCAATACGGTTCACCACCCTCAGGAGCATCCTTGCCATTGCAAGGATACAGCTCTTTTGTCAATATGCAGCGAAAGAGGAGCAATCACCAACCAACAAAAAGCCATAAGCTTTTTCCAAATTGGGTATCTGTCCCATTGGAACATCCCTGCGCCTGCAAAAAATTTCTTTCTGTATGACAATGCACTTAAAAACAAGAAATTTTTAGCTGCAGGGAAATAGACAAAAAATCATACTATAAACAGAATATAGAATCATCTTTGATTGATATATACCTCTGAAAATGAGTAAAATCTTGACATGAATGAAAAATACTCCGACATTTTTTTTAGAAAAAACAACCTAGACAGATCTTTTACCACTATACAAGGAATACCCCTACATCAGCAGGGAAACCCAATCAGGACAACTCCTTTACCATAACACAAGGAACACCCCTCAATGAGAGGAAAGCAGTATCATACCGATCCTCTGACCCTGATATAAAATTTATCCCTGCATTACGGAAAACCTGATTATGATGTTGATGCCTAGATAGCATTAATTACACCATTCAGATATATCTTGGAACAAAAGCCTCATTTTCTGGAAAAATCTAATTGATTTATGGGAATGCCATAAGCAAGGCTCACCCTGTTATTCCGGGAACTTGCACGGTCGATGACGTAAATTTCGTCAGTGGGAGGATCACCCCCGCACCTGCGGGGAAAACACGATTTCTATATACCAACACCCGTTATAATCAGGATCACCCCCGCACCTGCGGGGAAAACGCTTTGATGATGCGTGCTGGCTGCTCGACAAAGGGATCACCCCCGCACCTGCGGGGAAAACTATGTTATGTCCTCTCTGTAACGCTTATCAAGAGGATCACCCCCGCACCTGCGGGGAAAACATTTTTTTTAATGGCATCGGTGCCAGAAGCTAGGATCACCCCCCGCACCTGCGGGGAAAACCATTACCGACAGCAAAAAAAGCGTTTGATTGATTAAGGATCACCCCGCACCTGCGGGGAAAACAATCAAATCCGGATTGGATAAAACTGTTACCAGGGATCACCCCCGCACCTGCGGGGGAAAACGAGTTTTTTATCATAAAAACATCTGGTTCTCAGGGATCACCCCGCACCTGCGGGGAAAAAACTTTGTTCTCTTTATCCAGCAAAAACCGCAAGGGATCACCCCGCACCTGCGGGGAAAACAAGTCCCGCTTTCGGCTATTTGAATTCCTTCCAGGATCACCCCGCACCTGCGGGGAAAACTATTGCGAGTTTTTTTAAAGTCAATCCGAATAGGATCACCCCGCACCTGCGGGGGAAAACACTGGTTAGGTGGGGGACACGTTGGCTTTCACCCGCACCTGCGGGAAAAACAATTAAAAATATATTTATGTTAATGAATGTGATCACCCCGCACCTGCGGGGAAAACCCCACCCCCGCACCTGGGGAAACTATGCCCTCTGCAACGCTTATCAAGGGATCACCCCGCACCTGCGGGGAAAACTTTTTTCGGTATCGCCTGCAAACGCCGGGTTTGAGGATCACCCCCACCTGCGGGGGAAACAATCAAATCCGGATTGGAAAAACTGTTATGTTATCATGAAAACTTTTTGTTCTCTTTATCCAGCAAAAACCGCAAGGGATCACCCCCGCACCTGCGGGGAAAACCGATTTCGGCTATTTGAATTCCTTCCAGGATCAGGTATTTTTTAAAGTCAATCCGAATAGGATCAACCTGCGGGAAAACACTGGTTAGGTGGGGACACGTTGGCTTTCAAAGGATCACCCCCCGCACCTGCGGGGAAAACTTATTTTTGTATCGCCTGCAAACGCGGGGTGATACTGCGGGGAAAACAATTAAAATTATTTATGTTAATGAATGCAAAGATCACCCCCAACCGATGAAAGGTATATGTAAAGCAAGGTTATTGGGATCACCCCAAAAACCCGACATACTCTTTTTTAGTTCCTCCACATATGATCACCCCTGCACCTGCGGGGAAAACAAGCCAACGCTTCTAATATTTTTGATTTGCTCAGGATCACCCCGCACCTGCGGGGAAAACTGCCCTTAGTAGGAGTTGCCGCTCCTCTGGGGCGGATCACCCCCGCACCTGCGGGGAAAACTGTGACCGCAGATGGATTGATACGCAAACCATGGGATCACCCCGCACCTGCGGGGAAAACTGCACACAGAAAGCCGGCACCAACACAAGAAGTGGATCACCCCCGCACCTGCGGGGAAAACAAAAGCTTCTTGTAAAACTTGAGAAAAGTTAATGGGATCACCCCCGCACCTGCGGGGAAAACTGGCCGCAGATGGGTCTATGACAACTCTGTCAAGGATCACCCCCGCACCTGCGGGGAAAAACTGTCAAAACAAATGCAAGATTCTATTAAAGAGAGGATCACCCCCGCACCTGCGGGGAAAAACACTATGAATTATGATTATAGATGGATTTTACGGGGATCACCCCGCACCTGCGGGGAAAACAAGACTAGGATTTTCTGCCCAAGTATAGTCCCAGGATCACCCCCGCACCTGCGGGGAAAACGTGGGTAGCACCCGACTGTGGCGTTTTCCCCTGGGATCACCCCCGCACGCGCGGGGAAAAACCCTTAGAGAGTATAGACGGCAACAAAAGCATGAGGATCACCCCCACCTGCGGGGAAAAACTTAGCTATCTTCCTAATAAAGCACGCGCACAAAGGATCACCCCGCACCTGCGGGGAAAACGTCGTGGAAGTCACTTCCAGTTTAAACATCCAAGGATCACCCCCGCACCTGCGGGGGAAAAACCTTTAACAACTATGTTTTTTAATATACTTCTCAGGATCACCCCGCACCTGCGGGGAAAACGTTAAAGATGTAAAATTTGTAGTACTAGGCGGAGGATCACCCCCGCACCTGCGGGGAAAACTACGTCTGATAAGGTACCACGAGCAAAACCGCAGGATCACCCCCGCACCTGCGGGGAAAAACTAAGATAACCTGTCATTTTTATCTCCGAAAATTGGATCACCCCGCACCTGCGGGGAAAACTCGTCCACTTCGCTATTGCGGTATATAATCGGAGGATCACCCCCCGCACCTGCGGGGAAAAACCTGGGCAAATCTTTTATGACCATTTGCACCAAAGGATCACCCCCGCACCTGCGGGGAAAACAGGCTGTGTACTTCCCGTAGGCTGCACAGTAGAGGATCACCCCCGCACCTGCGGGGAAAACATCGGGAAGCGGAAAAACAACTTCTATGCGAAAGGATCACCCCGCACCTGCGGGGAAAACTATTAAAAATAAAGCCTTTTTGATATCTGTACAGGATCACCCCCGCACCTGCGGGGGAAAACTGACTCATGTTATCGCTCCTTATAGTAAGTTAAGGATCACCCCGCACCTGCGGGGAAAACACTAAAAAATGACGTAGATACGTTATGATGTTCACAACACACGCTACAATTCATTTAACTTTTTATAGATCCCATAAGTTAAGTAACAATCTGCCAGCGCTCTATGATGATTTGAAGTATCCAGAGAAAAATAACTTGCAATTGTATTTAGTTTATAATCCACCACATCAAATACTTTTTTACGGCGAGCAAGAGTTAATGTATCAATACACGGATTATGAAACATAGATAATCCAACACGCTGACAAGCTGCATGTAAAAACCAAAATCAAACGCTGCATTATGACATACAATACGTCTGTTTTCTGCAAAGGATATTAACTGTGACAGCGCTTGGTACAGAGGAACTCCTTGCTGCTGAAGCATTTCGTCCGTAATACCTGTAAGTTTTGATATATTCTCAGGCAACGATGTTTGACATTGTACTAACATACTAAGTTCCGCTTCCACTGCATCATGTACAATGCAAATCGCAGCAATCTCAATTATTTCATGTACAGCACAGGATAACCCAGTTGTCTCCAAATCTAACACAATATAGGAATCTTCTTTTTAAGGTATATTTACGTGCCCGGTTTATCCTATCGACTTTTTGCATTTTTGCAGCCTTGCTGAAGCCCTTCTCAAGAACCATAGTCTGTGATTGTTTTCTTGCAGATGGCAACGGCCTACGCATTAGTTTCAAACCATCAAAATCTACAGGTTCCCACGTAGTATTGTGTACACGAAAATCCATCTGTTGTTCCCCCATAGTATGAAACACCATAGTTGCTCTACCTGCATGAAGATTTTCACAAATACGTTTCCAAAGTTCTTCCCTGACACGGGCACTTACCTGCCCAACATAAACGCCTGTATTGATTTCAATCAGCCATTTGGACAAGTCTCCCCGTACTTTGGGCGGACAATCTGACAATGTAATTACAATCATGTAGATTCCTCTTCCTGAAAACCATAAGAAATTCCGTTAGGAACCGTTCCTTTTTTTTGTCATCCCATAAATAAACAATTTCTGTAGTAATTTCTTCTGCAATCCATTCATCATCGGAAAAAGAATATGAATATCACGAACCATTCTTTTCCAAAATATGAGCAGATACCATGGCATCCCTTACCCTCCGCCGTGTTGCAGACGGTAAATCATCCGGCTGCTGTGCTGCCATTTCAAATGCAACGGAATGGTAACTTCGGCTTTGTAAAGATCTGCGATGTCATAAACGAAAGAACACTCATGCCCTACATGCATAAATCCCAATCCCGCAGAGCATCCCAGTGCGGTAATCACAGCATGAGCCAAACCGTATAGGCATGCATGTCCTGCGGAAAGCGCTTGATTAACAGCGTCACCCGAAGAAAAATCTTCCGGGTCATAGGTACGTCCGTTCCACGGAACATTCCATTCACGGGAAGCTTTGCGGTAAACAGAACGTACGCGGCTTCCTTCCCGTCCTCTCAGCTGCTGCATGGTCAAGTGCGATACATCTTCATTGGGAAAGCGCATTTGATACATCTTTCTGACCACTGCCAAATGCAGCCGTTGATTGCTCACCAATTCTGCCTGACGAATTAACAATTTGGAACGATGTGTTAACGGTCGTCCGCTTGCGTAATACCGCACGCCGTGTTCACCTACCCAAATAACGCTTACCCCGCATCGCCAATTAGTTCCATAGCACGATGTGTAATCAAAGTCCCGGGGCCCAACAGCAGTACAGAAATCGACGCAGCGGGAACATACACAATGCCACGTTCATCTCTTACCGTAATTGCACTGTCTTCTCGATTAAGCTGACAATGCTCCAAATACAAAAAGGTCATTCGATTGCCGATTTGGGGCAAAGCCTGCAAGTCGGGACGAACCATACCTGATACTTTTTTTACCTTTCATTGAAGCTACCTTTGCTACTGTCAGTAAACCCATACCGTAAGCTTTGCCGCGTCCGATTCCTTCCGTCAACGCTTTACAAAATAGTTCTGTGTCCGTAACCGTTAATACACCTTCATATGTAACGGCCAATAACCGAACCTTTGTTTCTTGAGAAGGATTTTTGCGAAAAATATGCCATTGACTGTGAACAACCGTAAAATCCTCTTCGTTTAACGAAAAACCGTTGTGAGCCGCACGGGTCTGCAGCCATTCTTTTTGATGAGGCACAGAGACATGAGCATGTACTTTTCCTCTCTTTCCCGGTTCGGACACACAGCTTTTTGTGGGATTGGCCACCAAACGGAAATGCCAAACACTGGCGGGAGTTATTCTTTCCAGCAAAGGAGTATACAATTTTGTTTCCCATGGGCAGTCGGCGCCCAACATACCAAATTGTGCAGCGGCCGCAGATAAATCAGGTTTATCGGGACTGAGCAACATCAGATAAAGCTGATGATTCAGATGGTCGATACGCCATAAATTACGCTTGCGTTCTCCCCCAAAGCACCGCTCTACCGTTCCGTGGAAAATATGCGGAGAAGCCAACGCTTTTTGCCGTATTGGGATTGATTCATTCAAGCGCATTCTTGTCAAATACATAGACTCACCTCAATTCTTTCATCGGATCATGTTCGGTATGAAACCGTTCCTCTGCGTTTTGAAAGGTAATGTGAAAAGGCTTATGCTCCTTCACCATGCGATATCCATACTTTCGGAACATCGGATTAAACGATTCGGGCAAATCTTTCTGATAAACAGGATATGCCTCCTGTTTCAATGCGTCAGTTACAATTCGCATGGTGTAAGAATCCTGTTTACGTTTGATACGCTCCTGCTCCCATTTTGAAACTTGCCACGGTTCTTCTTGCAAAGCTGTAAGCAAATCCGTTTGTCGTATTCCCAGTGATAACGGTAAGGTTGGAGGACAAGAGCGTCTTCCCAGAAACAACGGGAAAACAGGTGCCTGCAAAGCCTCATCCAACATTTTTAAAAAGTTTTCATCCTGACTTTCCAAACCAACCAGAAAAATAGCATCTGCAAGATAATATCTTGTTGTTACATAAGAGGTCTTTTTATCTTTCAGTACCATGTGAAAGTCCTTTAGCAGCTCTCCTTCTTTGTCGCTTCTGATACCAAATTTCAATGCGGCTAAATCATCCAACGATTCATCTCTGCGCCGTCCCAATGCAGCAGCCAACAGCCCAACCACTCCGCTTTTGGACGGTTCTCGTTCTGTTTTACGAATATCAAATTTGGAATTGATACCCCAAGCCTGCAAAGGAGCCGCTAATCTCAATAACAGCGTACTCATATGGATTCACCGTCACCTGCGATATATTCGGCTACACGGTCCTCCAAGACATCCAACATTTGCTGCAATGGCATCATTTCTGCAATTTCTTTAAATGCTTCTGCTGTTCCGATTCCAAATGCTGCTTCCGGCTCATTTGCAAAATTCTGATAAACCTGTTTCACATAGGAAACAAATTGTTTCTCAGACTCTGCAAGATAACCGTTTGAACCGGCAATTACAGGTTTCTCAAATGCGCCCGCACAGTTAATGGGCTGGTCACGGCGAACCGTCACATACACAGCATCCGGCAAAGTACGGTTTGCAAATGAGTTTTGTTTTCCTGTAGGCATAGATAACAAAAAGGCCTGGGCAAAACCGCGAACAGCCATAGGAGTGTCTTTCCCTAAATGACAGTTTAATTCCGCAACATTGACCGTAGCATAACGGTATAACGTAGAAGAGTTAAACTCTGTTGTGCCAAGATGACCTGCACCGTCGTTATCTTCGGGAGCTCTGTCATCCACAGCTGTAAAAAATCATATTCATTTTGGATTTTGTGAGTAGAAATACTGTGCGCCACTTGTGCGGCAGCATCGTAGTTCAAGGAAGGGTCACTGGCAACCATACGGCCGAACAAAGCAATATCAATGGCTGGAAATTCTTTTAATGCATTTTTATAAAGATATTTCTCTTTTTTCTTCCGAAACCGCCAGTTGAGCAAGCGCCTCTGCCTGTGAATCGCTGATAAAAAACAATGCGTCCGTGACTGTATCATTGTCTTTCAGCTTTAATCCTGCTAATTTTAAAAAGCTTCTGCAGCTAACTTTCCTGCTTTTTTCTCATCGACATCAGGATTATGTTGCAGAATTTTGGAAGCAATCATATCTACCACACGTTTTGTACGTGTTCCAACGTCTTTTTCTCAAAAATGTCAGAAAACATAGCACGCATAGCATGTTTCCACGATTGACTGGAAACCCTTGCTCTGGTAGCCCCGCCGTATACGGCTGTTTTTGGACTTCCCGTATCATCGCGGTTGACACAACTGGGGGTACGGTTTTGCAGTACGTGTATATCTACGTAAAAATTTTTCTTATTCATTTGAATCTTCCTTTCCTGTTTCTGTTGTTTTTTTCTTCTATAGAAATCCTGTCCCCATCTTAATCGAACCTGGGACCTGTAATCCTCGTTTTGATACAAGTATAAATCTTTGGCCAACTCGGGATAATCCAAAGGAATTCCCTCTGAACGAAGCAGCTGTATCATCCCTCTGAGGTGGTGGGCAAGTTCTTGTATATCGGCAGAAGTTGCCAATACATTAAATCGCCTTTGAATGCGTGTTTTATCATCTTCACCATGTATCAAACAAGCCACTGCCTTTCCCAGACCGTTTTCTTGCCGATACATAGATTCCTTCTGCAAATCTTTTGCCCTGTTGATGAAGCGCAAACAACGTCAGTGCAATATAAACAGCCCATTGTGCATGGGTTGGCACACCGCTTCTGCTTAACATTTCTTCGGGTAAATCCTGTAAAACAGTTCCCAAAGCTCCGGAATATCTCCCGGGGTTGTCCCGATTCCCCTGCGTAAATTTGCCAAAGATGCCTTTACAGCTCCGTCTGAAGACGAATTTACAATACGCTTTAACCGATATTCCACAAAATGACCTACATTTTGCGTTTTTACTGGACATTCTCATTCCTCCTATTTCAATGATTCCTTCAGATAATATGAAAATTTATTGTATACTTCAGGCGCACAATAATGATTTGTCAGTTCTTTTCCTTTGATTTTTTCTGTCACCATTCTGCCAACAAAAGCGGCTGTTCCCGCATTTTCTACCAATTCTTCTCCCAAAGCAGCGGCAGTTTTCCAAACATAAGTGAGCCATTGAGATTGCAGATGATTTCTTTCCTCTACAGTTTGACTGGGGTCCAATACGGACAGCCATTTGCGAAAAGGAAGATCAAACGGTGATAAAACTCTTCTTTTGCACGGTAGCTTGCGGCATCTCCTTCATCGCCACCTGCGGATTTTACCAAATCTCTGGCCAATCTGCCGACAATATTCGCTATTTGGTCACATCGTTGAATTTCATCTAATGCAAGCTGTTTCCAAGTTTCTCCTGCCTCTGTTAACAGCTCCGCATAAAATGTAAGAGAATCGCTGAATTCATCGGTTACAAAAAAGTCTTTATCCCCGTATTGGACAGAAGCAATGCTGAAACATATCATTTGATGTTTATCCAACAATTCTACCTTCTGTAACTGATTCATCCAAGTCACAACTCCCCGGCAGATGCTTTGTATCATTTTGTTCTACGATAGAAGCAAAATCACGCCACATCTGTTTGCTGGAATCATGACGCTTTGGTTGGTATTGTCCTGTAGATTTTCCTCTTTCCATAATAGGCTTCCAAACGGTCATTGTTTCATTGAAGGCATTTTCTCTGGAGAAAAAAATCTCCTCCCAATAATCTGTAGCCCGTTACCTTATGATTGTTCCTCTCAACAACAATCGTCTGGACTGTAAGGTAAGCAGTGCGGCAGGATTATCCGGAATGGTAATTTCAACTCGTTCTCCTTCCCGTGCCTTTGGAAGCTCCCATGCAGGTACATTCGGTTCCCAAGGTTCATAATCCTCTTTTAGAAGTACCAAATTCAGCATCAGTGTTTCAAATAATGTTTTTCCCTTTAGCAGTAATCAGACCTAATTTTCCAAGCCACCCCGCACCTGGAGAAGGCAAATTTTTTTTTCCTTTTGGTTTTGCAGACGTATCGTCATATCCGTTTACATATAACAACCATCTTGCAGCTTCCGCATAGGAAATCTCAGTTTTATCCTTTCCTGTTCGCGGCGGAAAAAGACGTATCTTGTTGCTGCTTTCCGACAGCTCTCCAATTAGCTTGGCCGCGGAATATTCCGTTCCCTTGGCAGCAGACAAAGCCTGCCCAAACGGACGTTCCGGATGAAACAGCCAAAACTTTTCATGTTGTGTATGCAAATACGCTTTGATTGGCTCTATTGGAAAACAGTTTGCATTCCACAATGCTCCCCAACGGTCCAATGCATGGTCTGTCTCTTCTATAGGTGCATCCTCTCCATGTTCATCCACACGGGGAAAAGACAGTATGCAATACTGCCAGCAATAAGCGAAGTACCGCTACATTCTGCGTTGCAAGTTCACCTGCCAAATCTGTGTAAAGATGCGCTTGTTCGAACACTGTTATTAAAGAAACTTCATCAATGGTTCCATCCCTTTTCATCACTTTTATCCAAGGTTCGTCCAATAGATTAAATTCACATTCCCCGGTTCCCCATGTTCTTCCTCCTTTCCATACCTGAGACCTTCTTCTTGTGTATACATGATATGAAATCCACATAGTTCTGCACTGTATGCTTCATTCAACAATAGTACCAATTCTCCTTTTATCCAAAATGATTCCTGCCATTCCGGAATCATTTGACTGTTCATACGTTCTAACTCTTCAATGGTTCTGTCCAAATTTTTACCAACACAAAACGCTCTGGGCAAGTTCATTCTTTGACGCGCAATTTGCCTGCATTCTTCTTCTGACGGAACATGATTTGCAGGAACAACGACACCTCCATTTTGCCAAGGTAAAAGGAAATTTGTCCGTCTTTTTCTTAGCATCATCACCAAAACACTGATAGAAGCATCTCCGTCTCGTACTGTTGCCTGTGCCCTTTCCTCATTGTCGGGCAAATCCGTACTTAGCAAATCTGAAATCACATTCAAATTAGCATATCGTTTTGAGAGACTGGGTTTTGGTATGGAATAAACCTTCGCTTTTTCCTTTTGGCTGTCTATGTGCCTGCAATAATCGCTCCATGCCTGCCGGGCAATTTCGTCTAACTCCTGATGTATCCTGCGGTTCCTGATAAGTATCCTGCACTAACATTGGTATATCCTGTGGTAATGTAATAGAATTTGGCAGTAAACGTTTGGTTTGCAGTAACAGCCAATCTCCATATACAAAACGGGAACCTTCTTCTAACGTTTCTGTGTTTGCACCCAATACGGCACAACAAGGTTGGGTTACGTTTGCAGGACGCTTGCGAGTATGACGGTGTAATCGTCCCAATCGCTGCAGCAACAAATCCATTGGACACAAATCTGTGATGAGAAAATCAAAATCAATATCCAAAGACTGCTCCAAAACTTGAGTACCTACCAAATCAAATGATTACGTGTATCAGGTGTAGATTTCTTACCCAAACGCTGTAACAATACATGTTCTTTTTTTTGAGCACGGTCAGGCATCAAAAAATGAGAATGAAACACTAAAATTTCCGTATCAAGCAGTATTCCCTTCAGTTTATCTGCTAAATTTTGAGCTCTGCGCACAGTATTTACAATGACTCCCGCACAGCCCCCTTCCGATAGCGCTTGTTTTAAACACTCTGCAATTGCTTCGTCAGAAATGCACTTGACCGAAACGGTTTTGGAAGGTGTATCCACGGCAATGGCTTGCTGTTTGACGGTTTCCCCATCTGTCCACGTTAATATGGGATACGCTCTGCTAACAGGCAATTCGTCATCTTTCAACTTTTTTCGCCCCAGATACGCACTGATAAATTCCAAGCGTCGTTTTTCAGGAAGCGTTGCGGAAAGCAGAATCACAGGAACACCATATCTTCCAAGCCACATCAGTGCTCTGTCTAAGTATGTGTTCATGTACGCATCGAAGGCATGGCACTCGTCCACAATCACGATTTTTCCTGCTAAACCTAAGTGACGCAGCATGACATGTTTTTGTTTTAATGCCGCCATTAACAATTGGTCTACTGTACCAATGACAAAATCAAAAAGCAATGCTTGCTTCCGCCCTTCAAACCACTGATGTGCTACCAATCCGGAGGAACTCATATCCTCCGCAAGGTGAGAAGTACCATGAAACAACGCTTGATATTGCTCATTGAGTTCTGCCATACCATGTGCCAATCGAATGGAATGCAGGGGTATCTTCCGACTCTTCCATCGCCCACTGCTCCAACCGTGGAAAAAATGACATTGCCAGTGGCCTGGGTAGGCAATCCAAAAAATAATCCTGCACTGCCTGTTTTAGCGGTCAACACTTCTGCCGCAGCCAATGCCGCTTCTGTTTTTCCTACACCCATTTGTGCTTCTAAAAATCAGTATGCCGGGCTGTACAGCATCTTCAGCTACCTTTATCATTGTCTTTTGAACCTCGTTGGGTAAAAATAACCAAAACGACTTTGAAATTGAGCATCATCCATAAAAAAAGCAAGAAGGCATCCATAGGTCCGGTAAATGCAATGTTTCCCAAGCCTTTTGTGCTCTATACTCAACGGAACTATCCACTCCGTTATCATCTATATCAATCAAGGGAAAATAATTGGTATTGCTGGCAATCCAGTCAGCCATAATCAGAAGTCCTGTTAACAACATCTGTGCCCCCCATATCCAACTGCGGCAATTCTTCTACAGATGTGTATCCCGATGTTTCAAAGAAAATTGGAGCCATTCCTGTCTGACTGCCTCCCAAAGCTTTCCTTGTTCACTGTCTTTTCCTTTACAGCCGTAGTAATTCTCTTCATAGTACCGTGTTTGATTTTCTACATCATACTTGATTCCCTGTGGTTTTCCATGATGTGCTCCTACTACCACCACTACAGACTGAGGGCAATCAAAGTCTAATAAAATTGCTTCTCCTGCCAAAGCATGGGGAGATTTGCTCGCTGATAACAAGGAATTCATTCCGTACAATAATAAACCAGAGTGTTCGATACGTGTTCTCAATTCTGGAAACTGTTCCGATATTCCTGATTGAAACACCGGCGTTAACTTGCCAATATCATGGGTCAAAGCCAGAAATGTACATAGATTTAAAAAAATCTTCTTGGCTCATTTCGGAATCCGCCGCATGTACCACAGAGGCAGGAAGCCATGTAACCACGAGCTTACGAATGATATTTGCGGTATCTGCAAAATGTACCCATGCCGGCAACCACTGCAATGTGTTTTTGAGTTGATTTTGCCGCAAGGCTTTGCAGCGCAGGTGAAAATTGCGAGTAAGCTGCTTTTATCCATAAAGACATAAGGTTCTCCACCCTCTTTTTTAGAAACTTTTAATTTTCTCTCATTTTACCACATATTACCTGTAAAATAAAGCCTTTTATAGTAAATCAACCAAAATAATTCCCACAATTTATTTTTAAATCTATTTATTGTTAATATATCTCACAATATAATTGTTTTCGAATTATCATAAAACAAACATATATAGAGGAAAAGGACAAAATTCCTATTTTGCTATATCTCCCTTAACCGGTTTCAGCCTCCGTTGTGAAAGTTACAGTTGAACAACTAAAATCTCCGTACACTCTAAAAAAGGTCCCTTAAATGCATTAGTTATTATAAATAAAAAGACTTAGAACAGAATTTTTTATTTTCTGTTATGAGCCTTACTTTATAAATTTTTTCTTGATTAAGATATACCTCAGTTCCTTTTTCAAAAACAATTCTGATAGTTCCCCCATCATCAATATTCAAAATATAGTAAAAAAATCCGCTATGATGACTATTCATCATAGCGGATTCAGAAATAAAAGAAAACGACCATTTCTTTTGTATCTATAAAAGTATGTAATATGAGAACCTTGATAAAACAAATACTATTGAATCAACATTGCATCTCCAAATGAAAAAAAGCGATATTTTTCCTTCACAGCAACTTCATATGCGTGCATAGTATGTTGATACCCGGCTAAAGCACAAACCAACATAATCAAAGTACTTTCCGGCAAGTGAAAATTTGTGATTAAACCGTCCAATACCTGAAATTGATAGCCCGGATAAATGAAAATATCTGTCCAACCTTCACTTTCTTTGATACAACCTTCTTTTTTGCAACAGATTCTAAGGTACGGCAGCTGGTTGTTCCAACGGCAATCACCCGTCCACCCTTTGCTTTTTGTTTCCAGAATCAAATCTGCTGTTTCTTTTGGCATTTCATAATGTTCAGAGTGCATGATATGTTCTTCTACCTTTTCTACACTGACAGGACGAAAAGTACCTAACCCGACATGCAAAGTCACGTATCCAAAACGAACGCCCTTTTTCTTCCAGCTTCTTCATGAGTTCCGGTGTAAAATGCAAGCCTGCCGTAGGCGCTGCAGCAGACCCAATTCTTTTGGAATATACCGTCTGGTATCTCTCCTGATTTTCTAATTTCTCTGTAATGTAAGGAGGCAGCGGCATTTGACCGATTTGCTCTAACAAAGCATAAAATTCCCCTGATAATGAAAACGAACCAATCTCTTTCCATCTTCCAAAATTTCCAGCACCTGAGCTTCCAGCAAGCCTTCTCCAAACACAAACCATGTGCCGGGCTGTGCCTTCCTTCCCGGTTTTGCAAGCACTTCCCATACATCTTGTTCTTTTTGTGTCAGCACAAAATTCTATGACCGCCGGTATCTTTTTTGCTTCCGTAAATTCTTGCAGGCAGAACACGGGAATCGTTTACAATCAAACAGTCCCCGGGCTGTAAATATTCTGTGATATCATAAAAATGGCGGTGCTCCAGTTCTCCGCTTGTTTTGTTCATCACCAACAAGCGAGAAGAGTCTCGGCTCCACCGGAGTTTGCGCAATCAATTCTTTTGGTAAATCGTGGTAAAAATCCTTGGTTTCCATACGTTAGAAAAACCCTCCTGTATTAAGTTCATATTAATAAATTTTTTTCACGTAAAATTTATTATAAACTATTATAAATCATTTGACAATCGCAGTTTCTGATGTTATGATGTTGGTAAGTTTAAAAGAAAGATAGAGGTGCGGCATTTTATAAGTACCAAGCGTGAAACTGCCCAAGTTTATGAGCGTTTGCAAAAGGAATTGTCGCCGAAGAGTTTGAAAGTGGTCATTTCAACTCTGGGTGCTGAGAGAATATCTCTGCAACTGTCATCATGCATGTATGATGTTGCGCTATCTGTTATCCTAATATGATAAATGGATAAAGACACAGTAGAAGCATAATATACCTGCGTATGATGATCGGTTTTTTGAAACCGATCTTTTTGTTACCATTTTATTCTTTAGTATTTTGGAGGAACCAACATGAAACAGTACAAAGTAGGCATTATTGGGGCAACAGGTATGGTTGGCCAACGTTTTGCTAACATTATTGAAAACCATCCATGGTTTACCGTAACAACAGTAGCGGCAAGCGCACGCTCTGCCGGAAAACGTTACGAAGATGCCGTTGGAAGCCGCTGGGCTATGAAAACACCAATGCCTGCTGCTATGAAAGACATGATTGTATACGACGCAACTGCTGACATTGACAAAATTACCTCTCAAGTAGATTTTGTATTCTGCGCAGTTGACATGAAAAAGGATGAAATTCGTGCATTGGAAGAAGCATACGCAAAAAGCGGAATGCCCCGTGATTTAACAATAGTGCGCATCGCGGCACACCAGATGTACCAATGATTATTCCTGAAATCAACGACGACCACGCTGAGATTATCCACGCACAGCGCAGACGCCTTGGTAAAACCGTGGATTTATTGCAGTAAAATCCAACTGTTCTCTGCAAAGCTATGTGCCTGCTATTCATGCAATCAAAGATTTGGGTATTACAAAAGTGCTCGCCTGCACCTATCAAGCAATTTCCGGTGCCGGCAAAACATTTGAAACTATGCCTGAAATTTTAGATAATGTTATCCCTTACATTGGCGGTGAGGAAGAAAAATCCGAACAAGAACCAATGAAAATCTGGGGCCACATTGAAGGCGACCAAATTGTAAACGCAACTTCTCCAAGCGTTACCGCACAATGCCTGCGTGTACCTGTATCTGACGGACACACAGCTGCTGTATTCGCTTCTTTGATAAAAAATCCCAATGGAAGAAATCATTCAAAAATGGGAATCCTATCGTGGTGCAGCACAAGAATTGGAATTGCCCAGCGCACCAAAGCAATTCCTTTCACTACTTCCATGAAAATGACCGTCCGCAAGCAAAATTGGACCGCAATTTAGAAAACGGTATGGCAGTTTCTATTGGTCGTTTGCGTCCGGACTCACAGTATGATATTAAATTTGTTTGTTTATCTCATAATACATTGCGCGGTGCAGCAGGCGGCGCTGTATTAATGGCAGAATTACTTTGTGCCAAAGGATATCTTGATTGATACAATCACATGAGATGACATTGACTTAGGAGGTTTTTACCATGAAAAAGAGATTTTCACCGGATCCGGTGTTGCTATTATTACCCCTATGAACCAAGACGGTTCTATCAACTATGCAGAACTGGAAAAACTGATTGAATTCCAGATTCAAACGGCACTGACGCAATCATCACTTGTGGCACTACAGGCGAATCTGCTACCATGTCACATGAGGAACACTGTGAAGTCATTAGATTTACCATTGAAAAAGTAAACAAACGTGTACCTGTCATTGCAGGTACCGGCAGCAATGACACTGCTTATGCCATTGAGCTGTCTCAAGAAGCAGAAAAACTGGGTGCAGACGCTTTGCTGGTAGTAACACCATACTACAACAAAGCATCTCAACATGGTCTGATAAAACACTTTACCGCAATTGCCGACAGTGTATCCATTCCTATGATTTTATACAATATCCCTTCCAGAACAGGATGTCTGATTAAGCCCGAAACTTACGCAGAGCTTTTTGCAAACATCCAAATATTGTAGCAACAAAAAGAAGCAACAGGAGATATTACTCTGATTGCAAAAGTTGCTGCACTTTGCGGAGATGAACTGGCTATTTATTCAGGTAACGACGACCAGACATTACCGATTCTCTTTGGGCGGAAAAGGAATCATTTCAGTTATCGCAAATATTTGTCCACAACTATCACATGATATCTGTGCAAAGTACTTTGCAGGAGATATTGCAGAAAGCCGTAAATTATTTTTAGAACATTTGGAATTAATGGACGCCATGTTTATGGACGTTAACCCAATTGTCATCAAAGAAGCTGCCAATTTAATGGGATTTGACTGCGGTTCCTGCCGTATGCCGCTTTTGCGACATGACAGAACAAGACCACGCAAAACTGGTAGCCATTATGAAAAAATACCATTTAATCTAAATAAAAATATAAGACGGATGGAAACGCGCTGTATCCAGACAGCGCCTTTAAAGTGAAAGGCATGGAAAGAGCAAATGAAACGTATTATTTTAAGCGGAGCCAATGGTGCAATGGGACACGAAATCGCTGCATGCATCAATAATCGGGATGATTGCAAAATTGTTGCAGGTTTAGATATTAACACCAATGTATACAGCGATTTTCCCATTTATAATAATGCAGATGAATTAACATGTGGAGCAGATGTGATTATTGATTTTTCCCATGTTTCTGTTTTAACACCACTTTGGCATACGCAACCAAGGAACGCATTCCTGTGGTACTCTGTACAACAGGATATACAGAATCTCAAGTAAACGAATTAAAAGAGGCATCAAAACAAATTCCGGTATTTTATTCCCGCAATATGTCGTTGGGGATTAACTTATTGATTGAACTTGCCAAAAAAGCTGCCGTTATTTTGGGCGACCAATTCGATATAGAGATTATCGAAAAGCATCACAACAAAAAATTGATGCCCCCAGCGGAACTGCACTGATGATTGCAGACGGCATTTGTGAAGTATTGGACCGTACCATGCATTATGAATATGACCGACATTCTCAGCGCAAAAAACGTGATAAAAATGAAATTGGTTTACATGCAGTCAGAGGCGGTACCATTGTAGGTGAACATGAAGTATTGTTTGCAGGACATCATGAAACACTTTCTCTGACCCATGTGGCCCAATCAAAAGAAGTGTTTGCAACAGGTTCTATTAATGCAGCAATGTTTCTGGCAGGCAAACCTGCAGGACTGTACGATATGTCTGATTTAATTAATGAGTAAGAACAAAAAAAGGAGGCTTTTGCTTTATGACAAACATTACTTCCAGTATGGATATTACATTGGTTACGTTACAAAACTGTCCTTCTGATTTAACCGTAATTCATCAAATTTTTGATAAAGCGGCTGAGCTGGGTATCGACATTGATATGATTTCATTAGCGCCTTCCCAAAGCGCAATGTCTTCCCTATCATTTACCATGTCGGACCACGACCTGCCAAAGCTGTTGACATTCTCCAGCCACCTGCACAATGAGCTTGGAGTAAAAACAGTTATCAGCAGCGGCAACAGCAAGATTATTGTTGCAGATGAAGCGATGAAAAATCAACCGGGATTTGCCAGCAAAATATTTTATGCTGCCGCAAATGCAAAAACAGATATCCGTATGATAACCACTGCAGAAACAGAAATTTCTCTATTGGTGCCGGCATCTGATCATGAAACAACTGTCTCCGCCATTGAAGAAGTCATTGCATAAACCCAATGATTTTGATAACACCACGAAAAACGAGGTACACAATATTGTGCACCTCGTTTTTTGTTTATAAGATTTTTATGTGAACGATATAACCACTTACTATTTTATTCTTAATTGACAATGAAGAGTAGCAATAATACTGTGGTAAACTCTTTTGATATAACAAACACATATTGAATCTATTTTCTCGAATAATGTCTGAAAACTATCCCTATTTCTTACCACATTATGATAATGTTACTACTTTTATTTTACCAAAATGCTTTTCTAAAG
>VOFC01006307.1_pt1 | contig 21504 bp, 30 predicted proteins | sample 5384161 | NCBI WGS metagenome assembly VOFC01 (sample SAMN12384722, study PRJNA508395) | human gut metagenome | isolation source: healthy gut B | host: Homo sapiens | reverse complement strand
AGCAATTTTTGTTGCTCTTTCTATATCATTACTTGCACCTGTTGAAACATCATTTAATATTAATGCTTCTGCAACTCTACCACCTAAAAGTGATACAATATTTTCTTCCATTTCTGTTTTCGACATAAAGTTTTTATCTTCTGTTGGTCTGTACATTGTATAACCACCAGCCATGCCTCTTGGTACAATTGATATTTGATGTACAGGATCTTGTGTCTCTAAATAATGACTTACTACTGCATGACCCGCTTCATGGTATGATACAAGTCTATTTTCTTTTTTCACTTCTAACTCTTGTTTTCTTTTCAGGTCCCATAGTTACTTTAACCATAGCATCTTCAATTTCTTTCATTCCAATTTCAGTTAGATTTCTTCTTGCTGCAAGTAATGCTGCTTCATTCAATACGTTTTCTAGGTCTGCACCTGCAAATCCAGATGTATTTTTTGCAATTACTTTTAAGTCGACATCGTCTGCTAATCTTTTCTTTCTAGAATGAACCTCTAATATTTGCTCTCTTGCTTTAACATCAGGTGCTCCAACAACTATTTGTCTATCAAATCTTCCAGCTCTTAATAAGGCTTTGTCTAATACATCAGGTCTATTTGTTGCTGCTAAAACGATAACACCTTCATTATCTGAGAAACCATCCATTTCAACTAATAATTGGTTTAATGTTTGTTCTCTTTCATCATGTCCTCCACCAAGACCTGCACCTCTTTGACGTCCAACTGCATCGATTTCGTCTATAAATATGATACATGGTGCATTTTCTTGGCTTGTTCAAATAAATCTCTAACTCTTGAAGCACCAACACCAACGAACATCTCAACAAAGTCTGAACCACTTATAATAAAGAATGGTACTCCTGCTTCACCTGCAACTGCTTTTTTTGCAAGTAATGTTTTACCTGTTCCTGGTTGACCTACTAATAAAACACCTTTTTGGTATTCTTGCTCCCATATCTGTAAATTTCTTTGGATTTCTTAAAAACTCAACAATTTCTTGTAATTCCTCTTTTTTTCTTCGTCAACACCCGCAACATCATCAAAAAAAGAAATTTTGTTTCTATCTGCTGGTGTCATCATTCTGGCTTTGCTCTTACCAAATGACATTGATTTTCCACCATTTTGTCCATTTGCTGCTCCGCCCATCATAAAGAACCAGAATATAAAGAAAATTATCAAAATTCCAAATGGTGTAAGTAAACCTAATATAATTGATAATACTGATTCAGAACTTTCTTCTAAAGTAAATGCTCCGTTTTTAATAAATTCATCAGTATAATTCATAAAGTTTTCCATGTTTGGAATGTTTACTTGTTTTTTTTTTACTTATCATCAGATAGTTGAACTGTTGCAGAAGTTCCATCTGCATCTATAACTATTGATTCTACTTTCCCCTCATTTATTTTCGCAATTAATTCTGAATATTTTAGTTTTGTGTTTGTGTTTGTCATTATCGATGACAACAATACTATAAATATTACTCCTATAATTAGCCACATAGCTAATGTCTCTATTCCATTTTTCAAAATAATTCCTCCTTCTGCTTGCTTTTATTAATTTTGCTTTTAAATTTTTTTTTACAAAATTTATTAAAGTATTTGCGCTACTATCAACTATAAAAATTTTATAACACATATATTCTGGTTTTGCAAGAATTTTTGTATTACTTTTTTTTACAAAAAAATCGTTGTCTTTCTAAGTATTACGGATAGTCAACTTAAGCCAACTTTTGGTTTATAAAATAAATTTTTTGATTTTTTACTAAAACTTTTATATTTTTATTTGGAGTTAAATATTTATTACCTATATTTTTTTCACATAATTTTATAATATCTTCTATATGTATTTTTTTCTATTCCTTTTGTTGTTCCAAAAAGTCTTGATATAGTATATAATAAAGTCTTGATTTTATAACCTTTTCTTGCTTATTAAAGCCTTTTTAAATCCATTACAATTTGCTTTTTTTTCTTGTTGTACATATTCTTTATACTTTTCCTCAACAACATTTTCTAAGTATTCATCTTCTTCTTTTTTACTAAATCTGATAGTCTATCCATTGTTTGAATTATATTTGGATTAAATTCCTTTTTAATAAATGGAATAACAATATTTCTTACTTTGTTTCTAGTATATACATTTTCAAAATTTGTTCTATCAATTCTTGGTTCAATTCCATTTTGAGCACAATATTCTTCTATTTCAAATCTTTCACACTCAATTAAAGGTCGTATATATTTGTTATTTTTTTTTTGGTTCAATTCCCTTCAAACCCGCTATTCCGCTACCTCTTAGCATATTCATAATAATAGTTTCTATTTTATCATTTTTGTTGTGCGCAATAGCAATTTTGTTTGCATTCTCTTTTTCTAAAATTTCATCAAAAAATTCATATCTTGCATTTCTTCCTGCTTCTTCAGTTCCTATTTTTTTTATTATTAGCCATTTTTTTAACATCTATACTTTTTGTAAAAAGTAACTCCTTTTTTTTTTGCAAAAAAATTTTCAACAAATTTTTGGTCTTCTATTGCTTCTTCCCTTATCATATGATTTACATGTGCTACTATTATATCAAAGTTCATGTGTTGTTTTTTGTCATTTTTTATGTCATTTAAAATATTTAACATAGTGATAGAATCTGGTCCTCCAGAAACCCCAAGAACCAACCTATCTCCATCCTCTATTAAATTATATTTTTTTATTGTTTTTAGAACTTTATTTTTACTTTCATTATATATATCTCCTAAAAAAACGGGATTGGGGACGGGTCTTTAATCCCTATTTTTTAAATTTTTTGTATGTTTAAATTATTTAGGGATTGAAGACCCGTCCCCCAATCCCTATTTTTATTCTTCATCTCTTTTTGATAAATTAACGAATTTTGTATAACTTCCAAGCCATCCTAAATCTACAGTTCCAGTTGAACCACCTCTGTGTTTAGCAATAATGACTTCTGCTACATTTTTCTTCTCACTATCTTCATTATAATAATCATCACGATATAAAAACATAACAATATCAGCATCTTGTTCTATTGCTCCGGATTCACGCAAATCTGAAAGCATTGGCCTGTGGTCTGGTCTTTGTTCAACAGCTCTTGATAATTGTGATAGTGCTATTACTGGAACATTTAATTCTTTTGCTAATATTTTTAAAGACCTACTAATTTCTGAAATTTCCTGCTCACGGCTACCATTTCTTTTATTACTTCCTTTGTACTAATTGCAAATAGTCAATTACAACTAATCCAATATTTTTTTCTAATTTTAATTTTCTACATTTAGCTCTTATTTCCATAACAGATATACCAGGTGTATCATCTATATAAATTCCTGTTTCTGAAAGTGGTCCAATTGCTTCGGCTAATTTTCCCCAATCTTCATCTTCTAGTTTACCAGTTCTTACTTTGTTACTATCTACCATTGCCTCACTACATAAAATTCTGTTTACCAATTGCGCTTTTGACATTTCCAAACTGAATATTGCAACTGGTGTGTTTCCTCTCATTGCTGCATTTGTAGCAATATTTAATGCAAATGCAGATTTACCCATAGCAGGTCTTGCGGCAACAAGTATAAGTTCTGAACCATGTAAACCTGCTGTTCTATAATCTAAATCAGCAAATCCAGTTGGAACACCTGTTATATGTTCTTTGCTATTATACAATTCTTCCAATTCTGTAAAACTATCAACCAAAATATCTTTTATAGGTGAATATCCTTTTTTGATTTTTGTCTTGCATTATATTGAAAATCTTTTTTTTTTCTGCACCTTCCATAATTGCTTCTACATCTTCAGTTGGGTCATATCCTAAGTCTATTATTTCATTTGCGGTTTTTATTAAATTTCTTAATACTGACTTTTCTTCTACAATTTTTATGTATTTTGTAGCATTTGCTGTTGTTGGTACTTTTTCAGGTAATTCTGCTAAATATTCAAAACCACCTACTTGTTCGAATTTTCCCATTGATTCTAATTCTGCTTTTAATGTTATTAAATCAATTGGCTCTGCTCTATTGTACAAGTTTAACATTGCTGAATATTTTTGCACAAATTACATTTGCATTTTTATCTTGTTTATCATAGATTGCAATTCCTATTGTATCATTTACAATTTCAGTATTTTTAATTATTTCTGTAATTTTATTATAAGTTTCCAAATCACTTTGAAACCACTTTTTAACCTTAATAATATTTACACCACATCTTCTTAAATATGCTGCTGCCTCAAATGTACGCACTCCTGTTTTAAATGTAAAGTTTTTTGTATCCATCATTATTCCTGCATATAGGCATTCCGCTTCTATATTAGAAAGTTTTATAGGATTTTTAGTATATTGCAACAATTCAGTTACAAGCTCAGCTGCTGATGAAGCATAAACCTCATGAAATGTAAGAATACTCTTTTCTATAAAATCTGTACTTCTTCTATGGTGATCTATTATGGCTATTTTATTAGCCATATCTATTAATTTTGAATCTTCTACATAGCTATATTTATGAGTATCAACTATAATTAATAAAGTATCCTGAGTAATCTTGTTTTCTGCAATTTCTTTATTTATAATTACATTTTTATATTCTGGTATTTCATCTAAACTTTTCTGAACCTGATTTAAAGCCATTCCTGAAGTATCTGCTACTATAAATGCTTCTTTACCTAAATTTTTTGCTAATCTATATATTCCAAGTGCAGATCCTAAAGCATCTATATCCGGATTCATATGCCCCATTATAAAAACTTTTTCATTTTCCTGAATTAATTCTTCTAAAGCATGTGCTACTATTCTTGCTTTTACTTTTGTTCTTTTTTCAACTTCGGTTGCTCTTCCTCCAAAGAAATGATATTTTCCATCTTCTCTTATTGCTGCTTGGTCTCCTCCTCTTCCAAGTACAACGTCAATTGCTGCTTGTGCAGATTTGTATTTTTCTTTATCTGTTTTTCCTTCATTTGATATTGCTATGCTTAAAGTAAATTGATTTCCTCCTTGCACATTAATATCTTTTATTGCGTCTAAAACACTAAATTTATTTTCTTTAATCTTTTCTAAATATCTATATTCAAAAACATATATAAATCTGTCTCTATCTGTTTTTACAATTACTCCTTCTGCTTCTGCAGACCATTCGTAAATTGCCTTTTCAATTTCTGCAATAACTTGAGGTCTTTGTTCATGTAAGAACTCTTGTTGTTTCTTGGAATGATGCTGCTGATAAGAAGCTTTCTGTTGCAAGTGATGCTTTTGTAATTCCTAGTAGAACTCTTTGTTCCTGTTGCTGGTCTTCTTTCCTTCTGCTTCAACTTGCTTCATTTTCATCTTCAAAGTCGTTACATATCTACTAAAGAACCTACAAACATTGGGCTATCGCCACTGTCTTCAATTCTTACTTTTTTAAGCATTTGTCTTGAGATAATTTCAATGTGCTTATCGTTAATGTCAACACCTTGGTTTCGATATACCTTTTGTACTTCTTGTACTAAGTATTCATATACTCCTTCAGTTCCATTTATTGCTAATATTTCGTTTGGATTTATAGAACCTTCTGTAATAGGATGTCCAGCTGCAATATAGTCACCTGGTTTTACTTTTAAGTTTTGAACCAAAGCTTATTGTGTATGTTTTGCTATCGTCTTTACCTGTTACTGTAACTTCTTTTCTTCTTTTTTGTCGTCTGATACAGAAATTTTACCATCTATTTCAGAAATTATAGCTAATCCCTTTGGTTTTCTAGCTTCAAAAAGTTCCTCAACTCTAGGAAGACCTTGTGTGATATCACCTACCCCGGCTACACCACCAGTGTGAAATGTTCTCATTGTTGTAAGCTGTGTACCTGGCTCACCTATTGATTGAGCAGCTATTATACCTACAGTATCTCCAATGTCAACTTCTTTTCTACTTGCTAGGCCCATTCCATAGCATTTAGAACAAACACCATGTTTTGTTCTACATCCTATTACAGAACGTACTTTTTACTTTATCTAATTCCTGCTGCAACAATCTTTTCTGCTATAGCATCTGTAATCATTGTATTTTTATCTACTATAATTTCTTTTGTTGTAGGGTCTTTAATATCTTTTAATGGATATCTACCTACTAATCTTTCATGTAAACCTTTTCTATTATTTGATTTCCGTCTTTTATATCAAATATTTCTATTCCTTCTTTTGTTCCACAATCTTCTTCTCTAACAATGATATCTTGAGAAACATCAACTAATCTTCTTGTTAAATATCCAGAGTCTGCTGTTCTTAAAGCTGTATCTGCTAAACCTTTTCTAGCACCATGTGATGAAATGAAGTATTCTAGTGGATCTAGTCCCTCTCTAAATGATGACGTAATTGGAATTTCAACTGCTTTACCAGATGTATTTGCCATAAGTCCACGCATACCAGCGATTTGACGTAATTGGTTCATATTACCTCTGGCTCCAGATTGTGCCATCATGTATATTGGGTTTAATTCATCAAAGTTATCTTTCATAGCTTCTGTAACGTCGTTTGTAGCTTTTTCCCAAACTCTAATAACTGAATCATATCTTTCGTCGTTTGTTATTAAACCACGTTTATATTGTTTTAATACATTATTTACTTCTTCATTAGCTGCTGCTAATATATATTTCTTAGCAGGTGGGACTTTTACATCATCAACAGAAACTGTAATAGCGCCTATTGTAGAATATTTGAAACCAGTTGCTTTTATATAGTCTAGTAAAACTGCTGCTTCATTAATCCATGTTTATTAATACATTTTTCAATTATTTTTTAAGTTTTTCTTTAGATACTGTAAAGTTTAATTTCTGGTTCAAATGCTGTTTCTGAGTTTTTCTATCTACAAAACCTAAATCTTGAGGAATTCCCTCATTGTATAAATAAGTCTTCCAACAGTTGTTTCAACTGTTTTACTTCTCATTTCTCCATCTATTTCTCTTTTACATTCTTACATGTATTTTTGCAGCATGCATTCCTAGTTCTTTGTTTTCATATGCAATAACCGCTTCTTCTTTTGAGAATAGTAGTTACCTTCTCCTTTTTCACCTTCAATTATCCATTGTTAAATAATATGCACCTAAAATCATATCTTGTGTAGGTACTGTAACTGGTTTACCATCTTGAGGTTTTAAAAAGGTTGTTAACAGAAAGCATTAAATATCTTGCTTCTGCTTGTGCCTCTGGTGATAATGGTAAATGTATAGCCATTTGGTCACCATCGAAGTCAGCATTAAATGCTGTACAAACTAATGGGTGTAATTTTATAGCTCTACCTTCTACTAGTACTGGCTCAAATGCTTGTATACCTAGTCTATGTAGTGTTGGAGCACGGTTTAATAATACTGGATGATCTTTTATAACATCTTCTAATATATCCCATACTTCTGGTTTTAATCTTTCAACCATTCTTTTTGCATTTTTAATATTATGAGCTATTCCACGTCCAACTAGTTCTTTCATAACAAATGGTTTAAATAACTCAACTGCCATTTCTTTTGAACACCACATTGATAAATTTTAAGTTCTGGTCCAACAACGATAACAGAACGTCCAGAATAGTCAACACGTTTTCCAAGTAAGTTTTGACGGAATCTACCTTGTTTTCCTTTTAATAAATCTGATAAAGATTTTAATGCTCTATTACCAGCTCCTGTAACAGGTCTTCCCCTTCTTCCATTGTCTATTAAAGCATCTACAGATTCTTGTAACATTCTTTTTTTCATTTCTTACAATTATTTCTGGTGCACCTAATTCTAGTAATCTTTTTAAACGGCTATTATTTCTATTTATTACTCTTCTATATAAATCATTTAAGTCTGATGTAGCAAATCTACCACCATCTAATTGAACCATTGGTCTCAAATCTGGTGGAATTACTGGAACAACATTCATAATCATCCATTCAGGCTTATTTCCTGATAATCTAAAGGCTTCTACAGTATCTAGTCTTTTTTACTAGCTTTTGCTCTTTTTTGCTCGCTTGCCTTTTTCTAATTCTTTTTTTAATTTCTCAGATAATTTTTCTATATCTATTTCTGCTAATAATTTTCTTATTGCCTCTGCTCCCATTTCTGCTTTAAAAGAGCCTTTTCCATATTTTTCTTCTGCTTCATGGTATTCTTTTTCAGATAATACTTGACCTTTCATTAATCCTGTTGAACCTTTATCTAATACTAAATATGAAGCAAAATATATAACTTTTTTCTAAGCTTCTTGGCGAAACATCTAGCATTAATCCAATTCTACTTGAATTCCTTTAAAATACCAAATATGTGCAACTGGTGCTGCAAGTTCAATATGTCCCATTCTTTCTCTTCTTACTTTTTGCTTTAGTTACCTCAACACCACATCTATCACAAACTATTCCTTTATATCTTACCCTTTTATATTTTCCACAATGACATTCCCAATCTTTGGTTGGTCCAAATATTCTTTTCGCAGAATAAACCATCTTTTTTCTGGTTTTAGTGTTCTATAGTTAATAGTCTCTGGTTTTTTTTACTTCTCCATGTGACCATTCTCTTATTTTTTCATCTGATGCTAATCCTATTTTTAATTTATTAAAATTTTGTAGCTCTTCCACTATTTAGCCCCTTATTAATCTTATTTTTGTAAAGACTACCTCTTTTCTTTACTTTTTAAGTTTTTTACTATGACTAGCTATATAATTAGCACTGCTGTACAATTCCTTATTGTTATTATATAGCTATCATAATAAAACTATTTAATTTTATTATATATTTGTTTTAATTTATAAATTATTTTCAATTATTCGTCTATATATCATCATATAAGTCTTGCTCATCTAACAAATTATCCTCTGCTAAATCACTATCGTCTTCCATTAATAAGTCATCCGCATCTTCATCTAAGTCTTCAAATAGTGCATCACTATCATCTTCATCTGGCATAACGGCATCATGTTCTGTATATCCATCTAGTTCGAACTTTCATCAACTACTCCATCACTTCTATGTTCATCTATATTAAAGTCAATTCCATCTTCAATATTTTCTTTTAATTCTAGTTCTTGATTATCTTCTGAATATAAACGTACATCTAATCCAAGTGATTGAAGTTCTTTTACTAAAACCTTACATCCTTCTGGAACTCCTGGTTCTGGAACATCTTCTCCTTTTACAATTGACTCATATGCTTTTACTCTTCCAACACCATCATCCGATTTTACAGTTAACATTTCTTGTAAAGTATAAGCTGCTCCATATGCTTCTAGTGCCCAAACTTCCATTTCACCAAATCTTTGTCCACCAAATTGTGCTTTACCACCTAAAGGTTGTTGTGTAACTAATGAGTATGGTCCTGTTGAACGAGCATGTATCTTATCATCTACTAAGTGGTGTAGTTTTAACATGTACATTACACCAACTGTAATTGGATGGTCAAATGGTTGCCCTGTTCTACCATCATATACTACTGTTTTTCCATCTCTGCTAAGACCTGCTTCTTCTAGTAAATCTTCTATTTCTGTATCTGCTGCACCATCAAATACTGGTGTTTCAACTTTCCATCCAAGCGCCTTAGCTGCCATACCTAAATGTACCTCTAAAACTTGACCTAAGTTCATACGAGAAGGAACACCTAATGGGTTTAGTACTATATCTACTAGTGTACCATCTGGTAAAATGGCATATCTTCTTCTGGTAATATTCTTGAAATAACACCCTTGTTACCATGACGTCCAGACATTTTATCACCAACAGAGATTTTTCTCTTTTGGGCAATATAACATCTAATTACTTGATTTACACCAGGTCCTAGTTCATCTGAATTTTCTCTTGTAAATACTTTTTACATCTACTATTGTTCCTGATTCACCATGTGGTACACGAAGTGATGTATCTCTAACTTCTCTTGCCTTCTCACCAAAGATTGCACGAAGAAGTCTTTCTTCTGCTGTCAGTTCTGTCTCTCCCTTAGGAGTAACCTTACCAACTAAAATATCTCCTGGTCTTACTTCTGCACCTATACGTATAATTCCATTTTCGTCTAAATCTTTTAGACCATCATCTGAGATATTTGGAATATCTCTTGTAATTTCTTCTGGTCCTAATTTTGTATCACGACATTCACAGTCATATTCTTCTATATGTATTGATGTGTAAACATCTTCTTTTACTAATCTTTCGCTAATTAATACAGCATCTTCATAGTTATAACCTTCCCATGTTGTAAATGCTATTAAAACATTTCTTCCAAAGAGCCATTTCTCCTTTATCTGTAGAAGGTCCATCTGCAATTAAGTCTCGTTCTTTTACTTTTTTCTCCTGTAGCTAACTACTGGCTTTTGGTTAATACATGTTCCACCATTTGTTCTTTTGAACTTTTCTTAATTTATAGGTTGTAACATCACCTTTTTTATTTCTAATTTTTATTTCGTCTGCTGTAACTTTTTCTACAGTTCCGTCTTCTTTTTTAGCTACAACCGTAATTCCAGAGTCTTTCGCAGCTCTATATTCCATTCCTGTTCCTACTATAGGTGATTCTGGTTTTTAATAAAGGAACTGCTTGACGTTGCATGTTTGTACCCATTAAAGAACGTTTTGCATCATCATGCTCTAAGAATGGTATCATAGCTGCACCAACAGAAACTAATTGTTTTGGAGATACGTCCATATAGTCTACTTTATCTCTGTCTACAACTGTTATATCTGCTTGGTGTCTTACTCTTATTCTTTCATTAACAAATTTTCCATCTTCTCAACTGGCTCTGATGCTTGTGCTATTATGTATTTATCTTCTTCGTCTGCTGACATATAGTCTATAATATCTGTTATTTTTCCTGTTTCATGATCTATTTTTCTATAAGGTGTTTCTATAAATCCATATTCATTAATAATTGCAAATGAAGAAAGTGCTGATATAAGACCTACGTTTGGTCCTTCTGGAGACTCTATTGGACATAATCTACCATAGTGTGTATAGTGAATATCTCTTACCTCGAAACCTGCTCTTTCTCTAGAAAGTCCTCCAGGTCCTAATGCAGAAATTCTTCTTTTTGTGTTAACTCTGAAAGAGGGTTTGTTTGGTCCATGAATTGTGATAATTGTGAACTTCCAAAAAAACTCTCTTATTGATGAGAGCTAATTGGTTTTGTATTAATTAATGATTGTGGTGTTACAATGTCTAAATCTTGAAGTGTCATTCTTTCATGAACTACTCTTTCTAATCTTGTTAAACCTATTCTAAATTGATTTTGTAGTAACTCACCAACACAACGTATACGACGGTTTCCTAAATGGTCTATGTCATCTACATATCCTATTCCATGGTCTATATTTAATAAATAACTAATAGAGCAATAATGTCTTCTGTTGTAACGTGTTTTGGTATTAATTCATCTATTCTTTCTTTTTATTGTGTCATGTAGTTTGTCTTTTTCTGTTGTATCTATTATAGACTTTAATAACTTCGTAATTTACCATTTCTTTAATGTGTAAGTCACTTAAATCTACATCTGGTAATATGCTGTGAATATTAACTGTACCATTTCCTATTACAACAACTTTTTTGCCATCTACATTTATATTAACTACATTAATACCTGTGTTTTGAATTGCTATAGCTACATCTTCTGTTATCATGTTGTCTTTTTTTTTACTAAAACTTCTCCTGTTTCTGGGTCTGCTATATCTTCATATGCAATTCTTCCTGTAATTCTTGTAGCTAAGCTTAATTTTTTATTAAATTTATATCTACCTACTTTTGGCTAAAGTCGTATCTTCTGTTGGTCGAATAATAAACCATTGAATAAATTTCTAGCAGCATCTGCTGTAGGTAATTCACCTGGTCTTAATTTTTTATATATTTCAATTAATGCTTCATCTTGTGTTTTTATTGGGTCTTTTTTCAAGTGTTGCTTTTATTTTTTTTCTTCATCACCAAAAAAGCTCTAAAATTTGCTCGTCTGTTACAATTCCAAGAGCCCTTAATAAAAGTAGTAACAGGTATGTTTCTTGTTCTATCTACTCTGCATAGAATATATCATTACCATCTGTTTCATATTCTAACCATGCTCCCCTTATAGGCATAACTGTAGATGTATAAATTCTTTTACCTGATTTGTCAAATTCTGTTGCATAATAACAACCTGGTGAACGAACTAATTGGCTTACTACAACTCTTTCCGCACCATTTATAATAAAAAAGTACCACTATCTGTCATAACAGGGAAGTCTCCAAGATATATTTCTTGCTCTTTAATCTCGCCTGTTTCACGATTTATAAGTCTTACTTTTACATGTAATCTTGTTGCATATGTAGCATCTCTTTCCTTTGCTTCTTCTTCAGTATATTTTGTTTTTTTCTTCCATGTAATAGTCCAAAAATTCTAAAACTAAATTTCCAGAATAGTCTACTATAGGTGAAATATCTTTTAATACTTCTCCAAGACCTTCTTGTATAAACCAGTCATATGAATCCTTCTGAACTTTAATAAGATTTGGTATATCGATTGAGTCACCGATTTTTGAGAAAAGTTTTACGTGAGCACTTTTCATGCTTAATTTCTTTTACCAAAAAAAATCACCCCTACAAAATATTAAAGCAGATTTGAAATATATATGGATTTAAAAAGAAGTCCCTCTTACCTTTATAATTAGTTTACCAAATTATTAGTTTACTGTTATTAATTTATATTACAATTTTTTATACAAAAAACATGTTTTTACGTTCCCCTTATGCGTAATTTGGATAAAACTCGCACATTATAAAACATACTTATAATATAATACATTATTTCCTGTAGCTTGTCAATGTTTTTTTATAATATTTGTTACATTTATAAATGGCAATAAAACGTTTTTCAAAATCACATTTGACAAATATTAAAATTCTGTGTATAATATAGATAGAAAATAAGAACGTACAGAAATGTGCGTTACCAAATATCATTAAGTATACACCACATTGCCGACCAAAGCAAAATATGGTGTATTTTTTGTTGTTCCCCTATTAGATAGTATTATGTATATAATACTTAATAAGGCTACGTTTATAGTTACAGAAATCATAAATCCTATTATTAAGAACATTAAAAAAACTCTAACATATAAACACCACCTCCAATCTCTCAACTATAGTTGAGGAATTAAAAGGTAACACTCACATCTGCTTTTCTTATTTTCTATTAAGTTTTACTATACACTATATTTTTATAAAATACAAGCGAACAAACTAAATAATTTAATCTCAATTTATTCTATTTAGCTTGCTATTTTACATTTTTAAATTTTATTATATAATGTACTACAAAAGGAGATTAATAATGGAAAGTTTAATAAGTGGCGATGTATTAAAACCAATTAGTGATTTAGGAATTGTATTACTAAATAAAGTAGAAAAACAACTGGATGGATTTTTTTTCTACTACAACAGCTAAAAAGGAAGGATATAAAAAAATATAATTGAAGAAATTTCTAAAAGAGATGATATAAATCCAATAGATAGAACAGTCATAATAAGTAATTTTAGAAAAATAAAAAGAGAACATAAAAATAAAACTCAAATAGTGGATAAAGCTATCTCATTGTTAGAAAAAGGAGATAATCCTGAAAAATTAGACAATGATTGGGTATTAAGATTTTTTTGAATTTTGTAAGGCTGTAAGTAATGAAGATTTACAATATGTATGGGATAAAATATTGGCTAATGAATGTAAAGAAAATTCTAATAATTCATTTAAACTTTTAAATACAATATCTGAAATTTCAAATAATGAAATTAATTTGATAAGAAAAGATATTAAAAGAATGTAATTATGGCATAAGAAATTTTGAAGCTATAGGTATTATTTTCATAAAAATGAATATTTAGAAGACATAGATATAAAAATATGATGAAATTATAAAGCTTGAAGACTTCGGTATAATGAAAAGAGAAATTACTACATTGCAAGATGAAATTTCGTTTGACTTAGAAAATGAAACAATAAGGTTTATTAGAAAGCCCGAAAAAAGAAAGGGTATTTAAATCTTACTAAATATGCTAATTTTTATAGATTTACTCATATAGGTATGGAAATAATAGAACTAATAAATGAAGAAATAAATGGAAACCAATTTAAAAAATTAGAGAAAAGCTTTTTGACTATTAATACAATGTAATATTAGAAAGAAATAATTTTATAACATTTTTTAATATATACAATTTGTTTTTTATAACAATTTTATAACATCTAGTTTGAGTTTTGAATTTTCTAACCTCTAAAAAGCCTTGAAAATACTGCATTCTTGTTTTTGACATAAAAAACATATAAGAAACCGAAAAAACTATTGACATATCAACGTTTTCTCGGTTTTTTGGAGAGCGACACCCGGTTTGAACCGGGGATCAGAGTTTTTGCAGACTCGTGCCTTACCACTTGGCTATGTCGCCATATTTAATAATTTAATTTGTAATTTTTAAATATCTCTTTGTAAAATTATATGCTCCATATATTAATTTGATACATATTTTTATATAATCTTTTATTGGAGCGGAAGATGAGAATCGAACTCACACTTAAGCCTTGGGAAGGTTTCGTTCTACCACTAAACTACTCCCGCAAGTTTTAATATAATAAAAAAATGGAGCAGGTAACGAGAATCGAACTCGTAACTAATCCTTGGCAAGGTTCATTTTACCACTAAACTATACCTGCGTTTAAAAAATATAATTAAAATAACAATTAATATAATAGCAAAAATCTAAAAAAAGTCAATACTTAATATTAGATATGCAGGAGTAAATCATGAATTTTTTTTATAAGTCAACTAATCGTTGATATTAAATAGTTATCTGACTTAAATTTGTTAAAATTTTTCATGATTTATTCCTGTTAGATATGTTTAAAATTTACTAAAATTTTAAACATATCTAACGCGATTATATAAAAATTCTTTTATATAATCATCAAGCTGTTTTTTCTACTTCTTTTTCATTGTATATATCTAAAATTTCAATTTCTTTTCCATCTATTATAACTTTTTAGATTTCCTACTGTGCTTTTTTCTTTTACTGGTGCTTCAAAGTAAAAATTGCATTTATTTCTACATTTATGATATCTTTATTTTGTTTTTTTAACAGCCATCTTTTCAAAACTTAAATTTTCTATACTAAGTTTCATTTCGTTTGTTATTCCTTTATTTACATATACTCTGTTTTCATTTATTTTTAACCAATCATTAAATTTATCTCCTATTATTTTTTTTTACATTTACTATTTCATAATTTTTATAAATATAATCTATTAATTTTATACTATCAGATGTTCTTATTTTTTTGTATCTGCTCCTAAAACTACTGTTATTATATCTAGCTCTCCCCTTTTTACAGCTTGTAACTAAGCATCTTCCAGCACCATTTGTAAATCCTGTTTTTATTCCATAAACGCCATTTAAGTATTCTAGTAACTCATTTGTATTACTAATATTTTTAGATGCTCCATTAATAGTTATATTACAATTTTTTGTTCCAACAATTTTCCTAAATTTTTCATTTTTTCAATGCATAATCTGCCATTTTTGCAAGTTCATATGCTGTTGTATAATGTTTTTCACTATCTAGCCCATGTGGTGTTACAAAATTTGTATTCTTTAGTCCTAATTCTGCTGCTTTTGGTTCATTAATTTAGCAAACCCTTCTATACTTCCTCCAACATATACTGCAAGTGCTACAGCTGCATCATTTCCAGACCTTAACATTAACCCATATAATAAGTCATTAACTGTTAATTTATCTCCGGTTTTAAGCCCTAACCTAGATCCGCCTGTCGCAGCCGCTTTTTTATCTACTACAACTGTGTCTTTTAAATTTGACTTTTTCTAAAACAACTATTGATGTCATTATTTTTAGTTGTGCTTGCCATAGGGGTTGTTTTATGTCCATTTTTCTCATATAAAACATTTCCTGAATTCTATCATACACAAGTGCTATTCTTGAATCTAGCTTTGGCTCATTACTAGAGCTATCTTTATTTAAATTGGCTGAAGTTTCAATTGTTTTTGTATTTCATCTAAATTTACCTTTTTCATTATCTTCTAAATTAGCATTGCTAAAATTTTTTTTGAAACTTAATGTATAGAAAAAATATAATAAGCATCAAAAAATAGCTATAATTTTATTAAATAAGTTTCTTTTTCTTGAAAATTTATATGTTTATTAGCTATTTTTGTTTGATTATTAAATATTTTTATTATCTTTTTTTAAATATAAATTTTGTTACTTTTTTACATTTTAATCCCATAAAAAAATCACCTTTTAAATTATATTTTAAAAAGTGATTTTTTTATGAGTTGTATTTTATTATCTATTATTCCAATTCATTTCTTTCTCTGATGGAAATGCTCTCGCTTCATCTTCAACCCTAATTTTAATTTCATATATTACATTTTTTCTTCCTCAACATTCATAAGTAAGTTATAACTTTCAAGTTGTAATTTTATATATTGCATTAATTCACTTGGCGACATATCTTCATAATTATCTAAAGCATTTTCGATTATTTGTTCTTTTATTTGTTCTAAGTCTGCATCTGTTCCATCTATAGTTCTTTCTTCTGCATCTCCTCTTTCTTCACTTTCTTTTACTTCCTTCTGTCCTCTGTTCTATCTCTCTGTCTTTTTCTTGAGTTCCAAGTCCTTCATTTCTGTTTGCTTCTTCTCTTACTCTATGATACACATAGTTATCATATCTTGATTTTACCCCTATTGGGATTGCTTGTCTATTTTCTCTATCATTCATATTTTGAATATATTGTACCTCTGGAATATTGTAACTTCCTATAGAAATGCTAATTCCTTCTTCAGGTCTTCCTGCTATTTGAAATAATCCTTTTACTTCCTTTTTCTTCAACTTTTAGTTCCATCTCTATTTATTGATGTTACCGTTCTTCCAGTATTTATTCCTTCGACTTGTCCTATTGATTCTACAAATTCTTTTTTGTACCATCTGCTTTTACACCTATCATTGTAAAACTGCCATCATTTTGGTTATCACTCTTTTCACAACATATTTGTACTTCACTATACTGATTTAATTCTGGTATAATTTGCCCTAATGTTTCATTTGCTGTTACTAATGTATGTGGATTTACAACCGCTAAACTTCTAAAATTATCCTCTTCTATTCCTATAATCTCTGCCGCTTCTTTCTCTTCTTTATCAAAGTTAATTTTTTACTATTTTTTTCATATTTTCTATATCTTTATTTGATAACTTTATGTCTTTGTCAGTCATCTCTTGTAATGAAAACTCTGCAGCACTTAGGTCTAGCATAGCATAATATTCTGGTGGCAAATTTTCAAGATTTGTTAAATATTCATCTGAAAAGCTTACATTTCCATCCGTATCTACAACCGCTATTAAATTTTGATTTTCATCATATATTTCATATGTTGTAAGTTCTAATTCATAATTATCACCAATTTGTGAATTTGTTTCAGTATTTAAATCTTCCTTACTATTCTTTTCTTTTTATCTGCTTTTATATTCGGATTTTGAGTTTTTATTTCCACTATATACACATTGTTTTCCTCAAGGTTAGCTCCTCCAAAAAGAAATCTTCATAATATCTAATATTATCTATATGTTCTGTTTTAGTGTCTAAAGTATTAGATATTTGTCTAAATAATAATGCAGATTTTTGTAATATTTCTTCTTTTTTATTATTAAACATAAATTACACAATGAGTATTTCATCTTAAATACTCATATTCCCCCTTCCTATTAGTTTTTTTTGTAAATTTTGTTTTTTGTTTATATTATAACATAAAAATTGGTAGAATATATATTCCACCAATTTTTTATTATTTATAATTGATTTTTTTTCTTTTTACATTGCTATTTTAATATTTTCTTTTGATACTTTGAATTCTATTTTTTTTCAAATGACATTACAAAGTTGGTTCCATCTAATAATTTTACTACAAATTGTTTCTCTATTGTTTGAGAAGAGTTCTCTCCATTTGTAATTACCATTTTATAAATATATAAATCCCATTTTTTCTCATATGATGTATATCCTAATTTATTTTGATCATAAAAAATTTGTTTTCATATAATTTTCAAAAATCTGTTTGTGTTGGGAAATTATTATTTTTATACGTTTGGTCTAACTTACTATATGCATAAGAATAATCACCATCATTTATTGCGCTAAACCAAAGTTGAAGATTATATTGTACTTTTTCTTCGCCCTTCGCACTATTGTATTTATCTGTAAATTCCTGTAATTCCACAGTATACATATCTAGTAGAACAGAATAATTCATGACTGAACTTTCTTTAAATATGTAATATCTTCCATTCTCATCAAAAACTACATATTGTGTATAATCATTGTATACAGACTTTTTGATACTGCATAACTTTCGCTTGTTTTATTCCTATATTATTTATATATTGTGTATATCTTTCTACATTAGAAAACTTCTTTGTTCTATATTGATTATCTAATTTCTCGTAAGCTAATTTAATATCATTTTCTATTAGATACTGATAATTCTTTAACAACATTTGAGCCACTTCCACATCGCTGACTGTCACAGTTATATATACATTATTTTCATTCTTTTCTATTTCTTCAACATTTATGTTTTCTTGTAATGTTATTATATTATTATAATATTCACTTTTAATCGGATATATAGAATATGTTGCATTATATTGGTCTACAAATACCATAAAATATGTATCCGCATTCTTTCCTTTGATCTTGTAGATATCCATTTATATAGTAACTATAAATTTCTTCTGTTTCTTGTATATACATTTCTTTCACAACATAATCTTTATTAGTAAAACTCCCAACATTTTTCTTTCTCAATTATATTTTCTTGAGTTATAGCATTATCTTGTATATATCTAGTATCTAAAATATCATAAACCTTTTGTTTTTTCTAAGTTTAAAATTCTTTGATAGTAATTCTCTATGCAAGATTTTACAGAATAATATTGACTTTGACTATCCACCAATCTTATTTTATTATCAACTTCTATCTCGTCAATTTCATAAAATACATTTTCATATTCATTTTTTTTTTGCTGTTTCTTGCTTATTATTTGTTATATCTTCATTGTTTTTACAAAATATATCAATAATATTGTAATACAAATAATTACTAATATAATTATTAGCATTATAGCTATTAATATTTTTCTCTGCGTTTTCTCCATAGTTACTCCTTTATTATAATTTTTATATATACTTTATAATAATACAAAAGTATATTATGGCATAATTATTGCAATAAATCTTAAATTACCTCTCACCACAGCATCTGCCTCTGCTACTGATTTATATTTTCCGTCATGTCCTCTTGCAGAATCTAATATGTAAAATTTATATCCTTGTGCTTTTAATTCTTCTGAAACAGGTACTATAGCTAAAATATGTCCTGTTTCTCCTCCAATTACAGGGTATCCTTTTTCTAGTGCTTCTAAAGCTGTTTCTTGACTTATATTCATTTGCGATGTTACTCCATAATATTTTTGTAAGAAACTACTACTAAAAATGCAATGGCTTGAACCAGCTCCAGGAACATAATAGCTTCCATTAGGCCAATATTCCTTAATATTAGCCACAACAGTTTGAGGATTAATATTTGGATCATTCTTTATTCCTGATAAAATCATTGCTAAACTAGTAGGACCACAACCAGCTTTCGGTATTGTTGATGTTCCATATGATCCAGGATAATCTTTTTGTTTATAATGTGGAAATGTATATGTTCCTAAAGTAATAGAATCTCCGTTAAAACTGCCTCCTCCAATTATAGCATCTTGCATAGTAAATATATCAAAATTGAATTCAGTTACTCCAAAACTAGGATCGTCTGTCGCCTTATATAATAAATATTTCGTTAAATCAACCATATCTTTTTGTTGTTTTATTTTTTCTAATATGTTAAATAACCACTCTCTAGCACTCAAAATACTATTATATGCTGTAAAATATTTTCTATTTTTATTAAACTAACAAAGTTTTCTTCCCATCTGGTGGATTTAATTCTACTTTTCTTTTACAACTGCTGGTGATGAAATATATTTTGAGTTTCTGTCGTATGTTTATTATCATCTGTTCCAGAAGTAGTAGTTGTTGGACTAGAATATGTATACTGTTGTGAATAGTTAACATACCATACATTTGCCTTTGTTAATACTGTATTTATAGTATTAGTTTATCTATAGTAGTATGTGTTGTAGTATATGTCACTGTTTCTGTTGAAGTAGTTGTTTCTCCTGTTGTTGGATCTGTTGAAGTAGTTGTTATTGTATCTTCTCTTGTAGTTACTGTAACGTTAGTATCTATTGTTAAATTATCGTAAACTGTAATTTATTTCACTGCATATACTAAATCTGTTAAGGCCATTACAAAGTTCCTTTGCTATTACATGTTACTAAAAAATGCCCATAAATAATCAAATGGCATTGTAAATTTGTTAACTAATGATTGATTAATTTTATATTTGTTGCTCTATATTATATGTAGTTTTATCAAGTATGCTTGCACTTCTGGTCATTAGTTTTACATCGGTCTGTATTTTCTGACCAAGTAACAGCTTTTGCATATCTGCAGTAGGCCTGTTTTCAAATGCCAGGAAGCAGAGTGACTAAATTTCGCATTTCCAGTGTAAATATGCTTTGTTTTCCCCAGCACCAAAACTTTAATCATGTGAAATACTTTGAAACTGTTCATTGTGATTCTGCCAACAATATGTTTCAACAAAATTCTTTTTAACGGTTGTTTTCTGCATCTTGTTTTTATTACTCGTTTAATAGCTTGCTTCGTAATGTATGAATTCAGCTATTAGTTGACTCTTGGTCAAAATATGCTTTAATATTATTCACCATCTGTTTATTTGTTGCCATATATCTTTATCATATTTAGCAGAAGACTAATAAACTTTGTGTTGAATCGACTATATACATTAAGTCGTTTTCTAGTTACAAATAACTTCCCATTTACAGCTTTCGTTACTTACATTCTGGATGTATCTGTTCTGGTTATATCTACTATAAGTTGTCATTGTTATCGGTTCTATGGCAATGACTTTAATGCTCTTTCTCCTATAGCTGTACTTCCGATTTGATTATGTAATTTATATACATTTGAAAAGTTTCCAGGATCTGTGTGTTTTATGTTTCAGATGTCTTTAATTTATTCTTCACCATCTTTTTGATCTAATATTGTATCCCAATTGGTTTAACAATGGATTAGCTCTTTGTAATAAATATTGGGTTATCATCGCTAATTCAGTTTACAAATTCTTCTGAATGTTAGTCTGCATTTTGTCTGTTTGTCCATGACAACATTTGAGTTGATGATTTTCCATCTGAACTAAATATTTAGATAATCGACTATCAATAATAAATATTTAATTGTGACAGTTCAAAAGATTAAAACTGCTATAATGATTCATTGCAATTATAAAAAATGTTTTAATAGAATTTTAATGTTACATTATTTTTGCTCCTTTAGCTATGTTTGTTTTCTAAGGTTGTTTCTCCACTCCT
>VOFC01000248.1_pt1 | contig 21515 bp, 32 predicted proteins | sample 5384161 | NCBI WGS metagenome assembly VOFC01 (sample SAMN12384722, study PRJNA508395) | human gut metagenome | isolation source: healthy gut B | host: Homo sapiens | reverse complement strand
AAGCAGGATACAGAACATGCTGACTCGGTTCCTAACAGCACTCTCTGGATCGATACCCAGAAAGAACGGAAGAAATCCGATTCCCCAAGGATCTTCTGGTAAGAGAACAGGTTAAATCCAACCGGCCAGAAGGATACCAGACCTGCATTAACCGCTTCCCTTGCTGCTCAGGGGAAACACATATTACATACCATACCGGAACAATACAAAGCAGCGCACATATAATCATAATGATTACATTGATCACATCAAATATTTTTGAACCGAGCGTTCTATTTTCAATCATTTTGTTTCTCCTTGCCTTCTGCTGTTTAAAATAGCTTATATCCTGTAAAATTTATCTGCCAGCCAATATCCAAGTGTGATCAGAATCAAGCTGATAACAGATTTAAACAGACCAACCGTAGTTGCAAGTGAAAACTGCAGGTTCTGAAGACCATATCGGTAAACCCAGGTATCAATAATATCACCGGTAGAATATACGAGCGGATTATACAGGTTATAAATCTGATCAAAGCCTGCATTTAAAATATTACCAAGTGCCAGGATCGCAAGAAGTGCCACCGAATCATTCGGATACCCGGTAAAGTATGTGCCAGATTCTGCGGAAGCGTCCCGCTCCGTCTACTGCTGCTGCTTCATATAAGGTAGGGTCAATTCAAGAATCGCCGCCAGATAAATTACTGTATTATAGCCGAAGCTCTTCCAGATATCTGTGCCGATGACCAGCGGTCGAAACAGGACGGCTCTCCGAAAAACTGAACCGGATCTGACCAAAGAATCCAGGATCTGATTGATCGGTCCTGTATAGCCAAAAAATATTTAACACGATCTTTGCCAGAATAACCCAGGACAGGAAATGGGGCATATACACAATGGTCTGAATCGGGCGCTTTATCTTTTTTAAGCACAATTCATTCAGCAGGATCGCAAAGGTAAGCGGCACGATGATATTGCCGATGATCTTCGCCACAGCGATGATCACCGTATTTGCAATCGCCTGTCTTACATCGCTGATCTGCAGCATATACCGGAAATTCTCCAGTCCGATAAAGGCGATTTCAGCATTCCAAGTCCCGGATTGTAGTCCTCGAATGCCATAATAATTCCGAACATCGGAACGATACTGAAGAAAATAAGCCAGAGAAATGCCGGAACCAGCATCACATAATAGTGTTTTAAAAACTTTTTTAATATACACCTTCATTCCCTCCTTCACTTTGTAACTGCATTATACTGTTCCGCTCTTTTTGTCAAACAGCGCAGATCATTCTTTCTTTATTGTTCTTTTTTTTGTACACAAAAAAATGTCCGAAATAAATCGGACATTTTTTCATCTTCCTTTTTAAAACTCTCCCGGTGTACATCCGTACTCTTTTCGGAACAGCTTGGAAAAGTAGTAAAAATTATCGTACCCAAGCTCCAACGCGATCTCGGTCATACTCTTCTCTCCTTTTCGGATTTCCTTTGCCGCCGTTTTCATTTTATATCTTATCACACAATTATGAAACGTTTCTCCCGTCACTTCCCGGAATTTGGTGCTGAAATATCCGCGGCTCATTCCTACTGCATCTGCCGCAGCTTCCGCCCGTACACTTTCCGTTACATGCTCCTGAATGTATTGAACTGCACGGATACAAAGACTGATATCATCTGTTTTACTGTTGCTGTTTAAATAGCTGTCCTGCAGCCAGCTGTGGATCCAGTTTAACAACTCCGACATTGTTTCAAATGCCGGAATTTTATCCCGCTCCGACAGCTGCAGGTGGTTAAAGCTGCTTACCAGGATCCGTTCCGCATAGCGCAGCGGCAGCTCTGAAAGCTGCTCTGACATTTTTTCCAGCTCGTTTTCATCAAAGATCCATCGCCCCGATTTAAACTCTTCTTCCAGCTTTCGAACGTTTTCTCCTTCCCAGTCTTCCTCTGTCCGCAGATTTCGTTCTGCCTTTTCCCGTCTTTTATTCTGATATTTCTCCACGATCTTTTTCAGAATCGCATCACATTCCTCCGGATCAAATTCAATTTTGGAAATATAATCCAGTGCTCCCAGACGCAGTGCCTGTCTGGCAAAGGAAAAATCCTCATATACAGAAAATATGACAAAATCTGTTTCCGGATAGTTCTCCTTACAGATTTTCATCAGCTCCAGCCCGTTCATCTCCGGCATATCAATATCTGTAAAGAACCAGATCCACCGGATGATTTTCCAAAAACTCCAACGCTTTTTTCCCATTTTGCACATCGCCGACAACACAAAGTCCATACTGTTCCCAGTCGATCACTGCGATCAGTCCCTTTCTGGCAAGCTTATCATCATCTACGATCAAAACATTCATGTTCGTCCACCTCTTTAGCTGCAGGTAAGATAATTGTGATCTTTGTTCCTGTTCCCCTTTTGCTGTTTACAAACAGATCCGCGTTTCCCTGATAAAATGTACTCAGCATCGCCTTGACATAGCGGATCCCGATTCCCCTGTTCTCTTTTCCTGTATTCCACCGATAGCCGAAGGGTTCGTTAATTTCGTCAATTTCTTTTTGACTCAGTCCATGTCCGAAATCTTCGATCGTCACAGCGACCAGGTTCCGTTTTTTGTCAAAAAACGTCTGGATGGCAATTTTTCCTTCCTCCCCAAGACCATATCGGATTGCATTCTCCACCAGAGGCTGCAGCATCATTCGCACAGTCGGTACATTCAGGTACTCGCCTTCCTCCACCGCAATATCTACCTCAAAATCATAGCGCTTCTGCTGCAAAAGATATAATTTTTACCATCTCGATCTCTTTTCGGGAGCGTCGTTTCCCTTCCTTCTTTTCCGAGATTATACGACAGCAGCTTTTTCAGTGCACTTGTGTATTCTCCGATATCCTTCTGATGACTCATCTGTGCCATCCACTGGATCGAATTCAACACATTCAGCAGAAAATGCGGATTGATCTGGTAAACCAGCTTTTCGTATTCCATCTGCTGTGCTTCCTTTTCCTGCTCTCTTGACCGTTGGATCAGCTCCTGAATCTGCTGCTTCATATCCTCTACATCTCCCAGCAGCTGATCAAATTCTGCGATTCCGCATTCCGGGATCACCTCATCCTGCAAAAGAGCCCTGACCGATCCGTTCTATCTGGGTCCCAAGCTCCTGAATAGGCTTTCCAATTAAATGATATAAATACAGCACAAAGGACATAAACAGACTAAAAATGATCAGAACAACCAGGATCGTTTTAAAACGCCATGCATAAATTTCATCTGTATAAGTTCCTTTGGGCAGCGACAGGGCATTCATATATCCCAGCTTGCTCCTGTAAATCAGAAAACGGTAGCCGTCTTTTTCAATTACCTTGCTGGTTTCTTTTTCTATTGCTGTATCAAGCAGCTTCTGCCCCTTGATCACTTTGGGGTTTGTGCTATAGGTCACAACTCCGTTTTCATTCAGCTGTAAAATACTGTAATCATAACCCTGTCGGTTCATTGCCGGACTGATCTCATATTCCGACTTTACCTCCGCATAACAGTCCAGCAAAGGTTCCGTCGCCGAAGCGTTCCCTTCTATATGCAGAATAAACCGGCATCTGATTCTGATAAAACACAGATCCGTGGATCCCCTGAAAGGTATTTACCGTTGCCTCAAATAAAACCGGTGCTCTTTTATATTCCATGGAAATTTTGACATTTGCATAGTTCGGCACAAGCTCACGGTTCCGATACGGATCATAATAAAATGCAATTAAGAGACTCGGCGAGCTGCTGTTCAGACTCACAAGCTGTGCGCGGAGGTTTTTTCTTATTGACATACTGATCGTAATGCTCCTCCTGTGTCAGATACTTGTCCACAGCGCTTCCAACCATACCGTCTGCGCTCATCTGATTCAGTACACGAAGAAGCTTATAACATGCTTCATCCGATTCTTTTGTAAACTGATACAGATTCATTTTCATATTATCTTCGATATTATTCTGATTCATCAGCTGCAGGGAGGAATAAGAGGTCAGTATAATAGCAACTGCACTCGTCAGACATCCGAGTATCATCAGCAGAAGAATGATTTTCCTTAACGATATTTTTTTCTTTTTCATATACAGATCGATTTCCTATCTCCCATTGTGCTTATTTCGTAAGAACTTCTTTTGTATCCTCTGCTGCGTATCCCCGGGCATATTGTTTTGCCCTGTTTCTCTACATACATCATTTCATCTGCCCGTTTCATAACTTCTGCCAGGACTCGAAATCCTGTATCTGCTCATAGCCAATGCTCACACCCAGAAACTCCGGCTTTTCCTCATCCCGGAAGCTCTGCAGACAGCATTCCCGAAGGGCTTCGATTTTCTCTGCCGGACCTCCGCTGTACAACACCGCAAATTCATCACCGCCCGTTCGGTAGGCCTTGGCCATTTTGCTCTGTCATTTCTTCCAGCATCGTCCCAAAGCGCTGCAGATACTGATCTCCGATATCATGCCCATACTGATCGTTGATCGATTTGAAATTGTCCAGATCCAGACAGACCAGCCATAACGGCTCCGAAAGCGTTTCCAGCATTTCCTGAATATCATTCAGCATAGCACGCCGGTTTTTCAAACCAGTCAGCGGATCCATGGATGCTTTTTTTCGCATCTCTTCTGCCCGCACATGCTCCTCCGCGCCCAGGAAAGAAACACCGTAGCCACACGCAGGAATTATGATCGCCGCAAAGTTCCGTGCTGCATTTACACCTGTCAGCGGCTGCCAGGGTGCCCAGGCATCCACCAAGAGCAGCGAACCATAATAGCTGACAAAGGCAAAGGCCGCCAGCAGTCCCATCCTGTCCTGAAAGTCGCGCAGGACACATCGCATTTTTCCCCGGGGCCAAGTGCGATACAGCACCACCACCACTGCCAGAGACAGAACATAAACACACAGGATCGTCTCCTGATCCGGCAGTCCAAACAACTGTACCAGCAGCATCGCCAACGTCCTGGAAAACAGGATCTGCAAAATCAGCACGTTATCCGCCATATAATAGTAAAAAATGCATGCCGTCAACCGTGCTTCCGGATATAGAAACCGATATGCAAAGATCGCAAGCGGTGCGATGAACATGCCGATCCTTTCATGCGTCATATTCGGAAACGCCGAATGGTTTAAAAAGCAGGCATCCAGGAATGCACCGGCTGTGATCCAGAATAAATACACCAGAAGCCACGTGCAAATACATTGCCATAGCTTTCGTTTTGACTTTTGAAACGTATGTGCAAAATAGATCCCTATCAGAGAAAACCCCAAATTCATAATCGTCCTGGTCAGATCTGATAATTCGTATATCATACCCTGTCCCCACTTTGTATTTCTAAATGCCGCCTTTGGCGTCGCTTGTTTTTCTCATCCACATTATAGCACAATTTCCCATGCGATGACACCGCTGAAAAAGGCGCTGCATGCCTTTTTCGTTGCACGCAGCGCCTGTCTTTTGATTGAATTTTAATATGCCTTGCCCCAGTAAACCATCTTCTTTGCAGGCTTTCCGCAGCATACACAGGTATCGGACAATGTTTCCTGCTTGAACGGCATGCAGCGGCTTGTTGCTGCAAACTGCTCTTTGATCTTGTCCTCGCACTCCTGACATCCGCACCACATCGCCTTGACAAATCCGGGAGTGTTATTTAAGATATTACCCATTTCTTCCATATTCTTTGCAACATAAGTATGGGATTCTCTGTGCTTTCTTGCTTTTTCCAGCATATCCTTCTGGATCGTTTCCATCAGCTCTGCAATCTTTGCTTCCAGCTCGTCTAATGCGCATTCGAGCTTTTCACCGGTATCTCTGCGTGCCAGAACGCATTTACCAGCTTCGATATCCTTCGGTCCGATCTCAACACGAACCGGAATACCACGCATTTCAGCCTCTGCAAATTTCCAGCCGGGGCTCTTATCGGTATCGTCCACTTTTACGCGGAAGTTGGAAAGACGATCTTTTTAATTCATATGCCTTATCCAGTACGCCCTCTTTTCTCTGCTGGATCGGAATGATCACAACCTGTGTCGGAGCAACCTTAGGAGGCAGAACCAGACCGGAGTTATCACCGTGTACCATGATCAGCGCACCGATCAGACGGGTAGTCATACCCCAGGAGGTCTGATGTACATATTTCAGATTATTATCCTTATCTGTGAACTGAATACCGAAGGCTTTTGCAAAGCCGTCACCGAAGTTATGGCTGGTACCGGACTGCAGTGCCTTGCCATCATGCATCAGCGCTTCAATTGTATAGGTTGCTTCTGCACCCGCAAATTTTTCTTTTTCCGTTTTGCGTCCCTTGATCACCGGAATCGCAAGTACCTGCTCAGCAAAATCCGCATATTCATTCAGCATCTGGATCGTACGCTCTTCTGCTTCTTCAGCAGTTGCATGTGCCGTATGGCCTTCCTGCCACAAAAACTCTCTGGAACGCAAAAACGGACGGGTTTCTTTTTCCCAGCGAACAACGTTACACCACTGATTGTATACCTTCGGAAGGTCTCTGTAGGACTGGATATCATTTTTATAAAAATCACAGAACAGTGTTTCAGAAGTCGGGCGAACGCACAGACGCTCCTGAAGCTTCTGCAAACCACCATAGGTTACCCATGCAACCTCGGGCGCGAATCCCTCTACATGATCCTTTTCTTTTTCCAGAAGGCTCTCTGGAATGAACATGGGCATATATACATTCTGTACCCCTGCCGCTTTAAATCTCTCGTCGAGCTGCTTCTGGATCAGCTCCCAAATCGCATAGCCGGCTGGTTTGATCGCCATACAGCCCTTTACGCTGGTATAGCCGATCAGCTCTGCCTTCAGAACCACATCGGTATACCACTGTGCGAAATCTTCTTCCATGGACGTAATCTGTTCTACCATCTTTTGTCTGCCATGTTATTTCCTCCTTTTCCCTGTAAATCTAAACTGGCGGTTTTACATTTTTCCAAAAACAATAGGATGCACCCTCTGCAACATTTTATTGCCATGAATAAAAAAAGATACCTGATCCCCAAAGGGACCGGATATCCGGCGGTACCACCCCAATTAACATGCACTCTGCATGTTCGCTCTGCATCCGTTAACGCCGGACCTACGCTGCCTTATTGGGGCAAAGCTCCAAGGGTCGGTTCAAAATGTTCTGCACAGCTGCTTCCACCATTGCAGCCTCTCTGAAGTGCGCTCCCATCTCTACTATTCCTTTTCTGCGCTTCTTTTCTATCTGATATTGATGATAAAAAAATTCTCCGGATTTGTCAACCGGAAAACGAAAAGTATTGGCGCGTCCGGTGGATGAAATGATGCCGGGCGCGCTGCTCCTGATTATTTCAGTTTATACTTTTTTTCCGCTCCTCGTCCGATAATATCGATCAATCCGTTTTCACTCATCTGACGTGCAAGCAAATATGCTCTCGTTTTTTTGATATTCAGCAGCTCCTGCAGCTCTTCCTCCGTCATTTCCTGATACTCCGCCAGATAATCCAGCACAATTTTCATCTGCGACGTAATTTCCGTCGAAGGTTTCTCTGCTGCAACTGTCAAAGCTTCCTGCTCTGGCATGTCTGCATTTCTGTTTGGCAAGATCATTTTAAACGTATTTTGCGTCACGTCAATTTTGGGCTGCACCGCACAGCCCTTATAGAGTGCAAATATTTTTCGAATGCCAGTCCCATAGGATTCTATCAGTTTTAATCTGTGAAAAATTTCCGCCAGTCTCCGGTTGCGCGGTTGGGAAATTCCACTCCGGATATCTTCCGCTGACAACCCCGGCAACAGCCCTCCAATCGAAATAAATTCCATACAGGAATTATTGACATTGATAATAATGCTTCCACTGTAACTGTAATCCCGATGAACAAGGGCATTCAGCAACGCTTCTCTCAAAGCTTCCTCCGGATAATCCGATTTTTCGATCCGCTCCAGCCCTTTAAAAATCGCTGTCGTCCGGTTACAGAGGGACAGATACGCATAGCTTTCCTCCAGCTGTTTGAAAACAGAACCGCCAAACTCCTTCGCATCCTTGAATACCGTATTGGCATCGTCTCCGAATACCGCGATTTTGGTCGTATGCTTACATTGGTCTGATAAGATCAACGCCAGGTTTGTATACTGATCGTCATGGATATTTCGCAGGCCCAATGCAATATATTTATCTTCTGTGAAATCTACATGATATCGTGCAAATGCCTCTTCTGCTTCCTGAAATGTCAATCCTTGCTCAACGGTGCGCATCTCTTCAAACACATCTCCGTCAGAATCCTTAATCATCTGACGAATCTGATCCGGAGACGCTTGTGCACAGGACGCACCCTGACGGACGTATACGCCTGACGGCTTGATTCCTTTTACTTTCAGATAATATGGTTTATAAGAGCCTTCTCCAACTTCAATCTGAATAAATTTATTCTCCCGAAGGACATACCGCACAAACATGGTCACATCCGGTGCAATGGCATCCCGGACTCCATTTGTCAAACGGGTATAAGTTTCATCTATGTTCTCAATTCCCGTAGGATTTCCCTTGATCGTCAACTCCAATATAAATTACGCCGCCTTCTGTATTTGCAAAAGCGATCACTTCTTTATAAATATCATCGATCATCTGGGATTTATATTCAATACGTTCGCTTTCATATTGCACGGACAGCACCTCCTGGCTTTTATCTCCATACCCCCGGTTCCTACCTAGATAAATCTAGTTCTTAGCTATATCATACCTGTATTTTCACTTTTTTCAATAGTATTAGGTGAATTTTCACCCTATCGGAGTGAATATTCACTTTTTCACTCAGTGATAGTGAATTTTCACTCTCATCACCGCAAACGAAAAGACGCGCAAAAACCATTTTTTGATTTTTGCACGCCCTTCGTTTCCTTCTAAAAAACAGGCAAAGCAATGTATTTATCCCACGATCTAATTATCACCACACAAATTCCCCACATGCTCTGCTTGTTTTTTATGCCGTTTTCGGCAATGAATAAGGCTCCCGGAGTTTTTATGTAACCGCCTTCTGCCTTATCTGTCTCACAGTGTAACATAGCCTGTCCATTCACAGATCAAAATTTCCTGAACGCAGTGAAATTCGTCTTAAACGCTGTCACACGTCGGTTCCCGGAATTTACTTTTCCTTTTTCTCCATGTATTTCCGGACAAATTCAGGTACTTCGGGCTCATGCAGGATTAAAATCAGCTTTCTGTTCACTGCATTTTTTGCGGAACTCAATGCAATTTTTCTAACCAGTTTTGCAGTTTTTTCTTTCATCATAAATATTCTCCTTTTTCAGTATTATATTTTATTCCTTTTACAAGGAAGAATACTGAGCGACTCCAGCAGTGCGGAAATTACAATAATTCCACGCCAGTTCGATTTTGTAAGCAATAAACTCAGCAAAATCAGCCCTCCACAAAATAATATAGAATATACCTTTTTCGAAGATTCTCTTCTGCTTCTAACAATGGCGCTGTTTTCGTTCTTCCAGGTGCCCTTAACCATAAAATCAGAATGCAGAGTCCCCATAAAACAACAAATACTCCAATTCCCCAGTTTTTCTAAAAGACCCCGTGCTCAAAATTGCTACCTGCCACAAGACTAATAAAACATAAAGCAATCATAGCCAATAAGCATGTCCCTCTTGTTGGGCAATGAACTCCGCCTGCCCAACATCTTAATCCACAAAAGGATAATAAACATAATGCAAATTCAACTTCTTTTCCTATCAAAACGCTGATCATAAAAAGAATCAAAAATTTTACGCACACATCCAGAAATACACCAAGCCCAAACTCTATGACTTTACTTTCTGTCTCTGTCAGTTTTAATTCTCTTCTATTCCATTGCGCTATCTGGTTTGCCAGCTTGTCTATCATTGTCCTCTCCTCCTGTATTAAAGATATCACACCTTTTTATGGATAATTCATTTTTTCCTAAACGCATCATTTTTTAACCCAAACGCAAACCTATTGTTATTATTTTTACGTTTTTTCATATTCCGTTTCTGCTTCATCTTTCTTTGTCCTCATGATAATATAATATATGCACTAGGAGGTTTGCTTATGACTTTACTTACTTTTTTATGCCAACTTATTTCAACTACCACTTTTATACTGATGTGTCATCTGATCCTTTCAAAACGTCTGCCCCGAAAAATCACTTACCCTCTATACTTATACACAATTTTTATCTGTATTTTTCTGGCCCCTCGTTTTCCGGGCAATATGGCATCCCCGATCTTTTTACTTGGAGCGATTATTATTTTGCTGTTTCATAAAAGGATCGATTATACAATCTTCTCTTTTTCAGATTCTATGGGCTTGAGTGTTCTGACTGACTACGCTGTCACTATTCCGCTGCGTATCGCCGGATATGATTTTGATGTCATTCTGACCTCCCTTCCCCTCACGCTCCTGTTCTCCATCCTCCACGCCCTCCTTTGCATCCTGCCGTGTCTGTTTATCGGCAACCGTCTGCACCGGAAGCTGGTCACGGATCAAAATGTAATCCCTCCGCGGATTCAGCTGCTTTTGTTTCTGGAGGTCACAATCTGTTCCTGTATTTTCCTGATCAACATCATTTTCGGCAGTCTGCTTCATTATCCGAGCGATATTCTGTTCTTCAACGGAATCCTGATTTTCTGCTTCGCAACAGCAAACGTCCTGATTTTTCTGATGCTTTACAACACACTGCAGGCCAACAAAAGCTGGAGCTTCAGGCCGTGAGCAGGAAAATCTGACACACTACATGGCACAGCTCGAAAATCATTATCAGGACATCCGACGGTTCAAACACGATTACCTGAACATTCTTTCCACCATTACCGGCTACATCCAGGAAAACGATATGGACAAGCTTCGGAATTATTTTGATTCCAGTATCGTCACGAGCAGCAGCATTCTGGTCAATCAGGACGACACCCTTGCGCGTCTGTCGCTGATCAAGGTGACGGAGATCAAGGGTCTTTTGTATACAAAAATGGTACAGGCAATGAACCGTCAGCTGGATGTTTCCTTCGAGCTGACGCAGGAAATCACAGAACTTTCCACTGATTTGCTCACTCTTTCCAGAGTGCTGGGTATTTTTCTTGGATAACGCGATCGAAGCTGCTTCCGAAACCGAACAGAAACGGTTTCATATTGCAATCGTGTGCAAGGTGCATTCTGTTATTTTTCATATTGAAAACTCGACGAAGCCGCTTCTTTTCCCTCTGGAAGAGCTTTTCAAGCCAAGTATTTCTTCCAAAAGAAGCGCACAGCGGTCTTGGACTTCCCCACCGCAAATATGCTGATCGCCAATGCGCCGGAGCTGACCTCCAACACGATCTGCGAAAACGGTCTTTTTAAACAGATTCTTGTTGTTTCCAACTTCAAAAAGAATTATCATAATATATCGTGAGCATAGCTCACTCAATAATTTCGCCGTTCGCGATGAGCAGGCTTTGCCTGTTCCCGCTCTCTTGCGCTCATTAAATCATAAAGATTTCATGCCGCTTCTGCGGCAGAATGGGGGATGACATGATACCGATTTATTTATGTGAGGATAACACGCTTCAGCTTGATCTTCTCAAATCCATGATCGAAAAGTACATTTTCATTCAAGCTTACGACATGGAGATTCGACAGGCCGTCCACACGCCGCATGAGCTGCTGGATCTGCTTCCGGATCAGCCCGAAAATGCCGTTTATTTTCTCGACATCCATCTGCACTCTGACATGGATGGAATCGAACTTGCCTCAGCAATCCGCCAGAAGGATCCGCGCGCATTCATTATTTTTACTACGACGCATTCCGAAATGGCAATGACAACGTTCCGCTATCAGGTAGAACCGCTGGGTTTTTTAATCAAAGACGATCCGAACTACACCCTGCAGATTCTTCACTGTTTGCAGAGCGTTCTCGAGAAAAGTAAAATTCCGGCTTCTCCGAACGGTCGGCTGCATTTCAGGATGCCCGATCAGGATTTATTCATACCAATCCATGAAATTCTTTATATCGAAGCGACCGGTGCGCACCGCATCACCGTCCATACGACGACTGCGATCTACCAGTGCAGCGGCTCCTTGAATGAAACGCTCTCCAAACTCGACCAGAGCTTTTTTCTCTGTCACAAATCCTGCCTGGTAAACACTGCACATATCCGCACGCTGTATCGCCGCCCCTGCCAGATTGTTCTGGATAACGGCGCGGTCTGCCCCTGTGCACAGAGGCGTTTCTCTCAGCTGCAGCACCTGATGGGAATTGAATAACCTCAGCTTCTGCAGAAAATCTGCCGCAGTCCTTCTGTATACAACACTGTATACAACGGTCCCAGGAAAATGCCGCCGGCTCCAAACACTTTCACACCTGCATAGACTGACAAAAGCATCAGCACCGGCGGCAGACCGATCTGCGCACCCAACAGGCGCGGTTCCAGAAGCTCCCGTGCTGCAATACACGCGACGTAGGTAACCGAAGCAAATGCCGCACCCTGAGGATTTTCATTCAAAAGCTGCCAAATTGCAGTCGGAATCAGTACAATGCCGGTTCCGATCATCGGCAATGCGTCCAAAATCCCTGCCAATAGTCCAATCCACAGACCATTTCTGACTTTTCCAATCCAAAGCCCCAAAACTGTAATTCCTGATATGATCACCAGAATTTTCAGCTGCGCCCTACAGTAACCGCCTGTCATCCGTAAGATTCTGTCAATATTTTCCCAGATCTCGCTCTTTTTCATCCATTCCGAAAAACGCGCATAATCCCTGCACAGCCAGAACGCCGCGATCATCCCGATCCCCCAGAACGCTCCTGTCCGCAGCGCAAAGCTGCAGGATTTCGCCGTCCAGTCCGCAGCCTTTGGCAAAATCTCCCGACCGACAGTTTTCGCCATTTCGTCCCCCTTATCCCGAAAAAACGTTCGAATTTCTCCCTGTTCCCTCCCAAAGAAGCTCTTCCGCCCTGCAACAGCCATTTTCAAACGCTATATTCACCTGATCTTTGATCGCGCCTGACTCACTTCCGATTTTTACCGCCCATGCAGTTCCCTTTGACAGCAGAAAAAAGAATCCAGCCGCAAGGATTCCGGTCAAAAGCAGCAAAAATCCTGCCATCAGGATGTCTTTGCGAATCCGCAGCCTTTTCTCTGCCCGGCAAAGCTGCGGATATAAAATTCGGACAATGAAAAAAGCAAACACAAACGGCGCAACAAGCGGCAGCAAATATCGAAGCACTGCGTATAACCCGCCTGCAAGCCCTGCAGCATAGAGCACTTTTTGCCTGCAAGACCGGGCATTCTCTCTATTTTCCTCTGCATCCGCAGCGCTATCCTTCTTCTCCAAACAGCTGTTTTTTTCAAAAAAATTACCCATACCATTCTCCGTTCCGCAGATGTTTTCCCATCTCCATTGAGACTTAGTATGAGTAATTTCGACATTATTATGATATCAGGATCAGGATTCAAAAAGCGATTCGTGATATTGGGTATTCCTTTCTACTATTTTTCTGCCGCTTCCCGCACCAGATTTTCCGACACAGCGATCAGCAGAAACAGAAACGGAATGCAGCAAACCTGCTGATAACAGAAAAAGTTGTGCGCACCGTAAACGAGCACCGCCAGCAGCCCCATCAACGCCATTGGTTCTTTTTCCCTGTTTTTCCAGAAGCGACACACCGCAGCAGTCAGAAATCCGACAAACGCTGCAAATCCGATCCCGCCAGTACAGAACAGCTGGTTTAAAAAATTCATTGTGCGCATTCGTCAACGTCTGATTCTGCCCGAAATAATGATGCAGTCTGCCCGCAAGATCTGTGTCTGCATAGCAGTAAACCGAATAACAGTCCGGTCCAACGCCCGTAAGCTTTCTCCATAACGGCAGCTTTGCAAACGTTTCCGCCGTGATGCTCCAGGAAAAGCCGCGGGAATTTCCCCAATATTCATCAAATAAAAGATACTGGCCCGTACTGGAAACCCCGAACCATTTCTGCAGCAGACCGGTTGTATTCGCCCAAATCGTCACCACAAAAAGAAGCATCAGACCGACCACGCCGATCACTGCAATCTTTCGCAAAGTCCGCCCACAGCGGATAATTTCTGCAGCTTCATGCTTTTGCCGGTACAACAGCAGCACAATGTATCCCATGCACACGATCAGAAAAATACCCATGTCGCCGTACTTTTTGATAAAATTTCGAAAGGCTGCCGAGCTGTTTTGCTTTCTCAGGGAATAACTCCTGCAAAATTCCGATCAATTTAAAGCTTCCAAACATCAACAGCAGCATTTCCAGAAACCGTTCCATCCGATCGAAGCTGTCGCAGCCTGCAAGAAACAATCCCAGAAGCAAAAACACCATCGCAGCAAACGCACTGTCGCTGTTCTGAGTCACAACCGTTCCAAAGCCCAGCATGCAGTACAGCCCTGCTGCCGTGCGGATTCTATTGTCTTTTGCAATAAAAAACACTGCAGCTCCAGCTGTCAGCGCCACGCAGACATATCCGGAATACCAGGACGCCTGCCCGATGGTCGAAAGAAACAACAGCTGCCACGACTCATCCAGGCCCTGATACATTCCGAGGGGATCGATCGAAAATCGGTGCAGGATCCCCAGCAAAAACACGCCGCCGGACGCCAGCATATGTACTGCCAGCAGCCCTTTCCACCAGATCAGATACCTCGATACCAGAAAATACATCAGCACAAGAAGTACCTGCGTCCGCAGCCCCATCGACCAGCCATCTGTGCCAGTCCATGCCGCCGCACGGTCAACACTAAATAGCCACGAAATGAAAATCGCTGCAAGGTAACACAGCATGGCAATATCTAAATTGCTGAGAGAACGAGCGGCTGGGTGCGCCTGTGCCTGCACACCTGTCTGTGTCTTTGCGTCTGACTCTGGCTTGTGCATCCGCAAAAACACCTTCGCTGCGCAGGCTTTTCCCCAGCTTCCAGCCGCCAGCACGCCTGCAGGAATCAGGCACACCAGACTGACTGTCAGGAAAAACGAAAACTTCCGCACGCCCATCTGGGAATAGTGATCCTTCATATAATAAGGAAAAACCGCTGTCATCAGAAAAATCCACAGGGCGGTCAGCCACGAAACCGCAGATTTGCTTTCAAAGTGTAAGTTTGTCCGTAAGCTCATAACATACTCTTTTCCCGCTTGTCGGATGACAAAACGCAAGTTTTACTGCCTGCAGACGGATTGTCCGAATCCCGAGCTGCATGGATACCTCCCGACTCTCTTCGCTGCCGTAGCGCTGATCGCCAAGAAGCGGCATTCCCGCATGCGCCATCTGCACCCGGATCTGATGGAATCTTCCCGTTTCCAGCTCCACTTCCAAAAGTGCCCGGTTTCCCTGACATGCCAGACATTTCCAGGATAAAACCGCCTTTTTCGCACCGTTCTGCGAAGCATCGCAGACGCGAGCAATAGAAGCTTCCTTTACCAACCAGTCTGTCAGTGTTCCGCGTTTTCCGGTCAGGTCTTCTTTCGTATACACGACTGCGTAATAGATTTTGTTCATCTGATGCTGCGCAGTCTGGGTGCTTAACGCACCTGCGGCTTTTTTATTTTTGGCAAAAACCAAAAGACCGGAAACCGGCTGGTCGAGCCGGTGCACGACACCCAGATAGACCGACTGCGGCTTTGCGCACTCCGACGGACGTCGTTGCCGATGCCGGCTGTCGGGTGCCGCCAAACGCCGAGATTTCCGCAGATTTGCCGGGTGCGCCCGCCGACTGCTTCCCCGTCAGGTAGTTTTTCAGCTCACTGACCATATCCGGCTCGGAAATCCGGGCGCTTTGAACCGCCAGTCCCGCCGGTTTTCGCAAACCAGAATATCTTTATCTTCGTATATAATTTTTACTGCCGTTCCCCTCATTTCCGGATATGCTTCCAGACCTTGAAGCGATATCCAACACCCCAGATTGTTTCGATATACTGCGGATTGGCGGTGTCCACTTCGATTTTTTCACGGATTTTTTTGATATGGACGGTTACGGTCGCAATGTCGCCGATCGATTCCATATCCCAGATTTCCCGAAACAGCTCTTCTTTGGTAAAAACATGGTTCGGGTTCTCTGCAAGGAAGGTCAGCAGGTCGAATTCCTTTGTCGTAAATGCTTTCTCTTCGCCGTTAATCCATACACGCCTTGCCGTTTTGTCGATTTTCAGGCCACGGATTTCTATAATATCGTTTGTTTTCTGATGGCTGCTCGTCAGCCTTTCATACCGCGCCATATGCGCCTTGACGCGCGCTACCAGCTCGCTCGGAGAAAACGGTTTCGTCATATAGTCGTCTGCACCCAGACCCAGGCCACGAATTTTGTCGATGTCATCCTTTTTCGCACTCACCATCAGGATCGGGACATTTTTCTCCTCCCGGATCCTGCGGCATACCTCAAACCCATCAATGCCGGGCAGCATCAGATCCAGCACGATCAGGTCAAAATCCTCTTTCAGTGCGCGCGTAAGTCCTTTGTCACCCGCATATTCGATCTGTACATCAAATCCGCTCAGCTCCAGATAATCCTTTTCCAGATCTGCAATTGCCACTTCATCTTCGATAATTAAAATTTTACTCATCTGCTTCCGCCTCCCTGTATTTTCTAATCACAAAATGCAGACATGTTCCTTCGCCCTCTTTGCTGGTCGCCCAGATGTATCCGCCATGATCCTCGATGATCTTTTTCACAATGGACAGCCCGATTCCGCTTCCGCCTTTCATGGAGTTGCGGGATGCGTCCGTCCGGTAAAACCGCTCAAATATATTGCCGAGGTCTTTTGCCGCGATTCCCTTGCCGTTGTCCTCGATTTCTACCCGGATGGAATCCACCTCATCCAGCAGGCGAATGTCGATCACGCCTTTCTCTTTGTCCATATATTTGATGCTGTTGCCAATGATATTGTTGATGACTTTTTTGAGCTGCTCCGGATCTGCGATAATCCGAGTGTCGGGCTCCACCAGATTGGAATAATTCAGCTGGATATTTTTCGATTCCAGATCCAGCCCGACGTCCTCTACGCAGTCTGCGAAAAATTCTGCAACGTTTATCCGGTGGAAATTGTACGGAATACGATTATTATCAATACTGGAATAATAGGTCAGCTCATTGATCAGCCGATCCATGTCGTTCGCTTTTGTGTAAATCGTGCGCAGATATTTGTCCCGACGCTCCGGTGTGTCCGCCACACCGTCGATAATTCCTTCCACATAGCCCTTGATCGCCGTGATCGGAGTTTTTAAATCATGCGTGATATTGCTGATCAGCTCGCGGTTCTGCTTTTCGTTCTGAATCTTTTCCTCTGTGGACTCTTTTTTAACCGAAGACGCATGTCCTCATAGTTGCGGTACAGCTCGCCAATTTCGTTGTCGTCCTCGGATTCCAGCATATAATCGAAGTTTCCCTCCGCGATTTTCTGCATCGCCAGATTCAGCCGGTTGATCGGAGCAAATACATCCTTATGGATCCACTGGGTCAGCACCATCGCCGTAAGCACCAGAATAAATATGATCGCCAGAAACATATCCAGCAGGAACGTCTTGGAAAATATACTCGTGATCCGCGTTACAATAAATGCGCTGCCCTCTGTCCCGTCTGCAAACTGAAAATCAATCTGTTTTACCAGCTTGCGCATATCATTAAAGTAATATGCGGAATCCGTTTCCTCACTCTCCAGCCCATACGCCGGCAGCCTGGAAAAAATCTGCTGCGCGGCAGCTGCATTTCCGGCATAGTAAATCTGATCCCCTTTTCGGATGATAATATAGGAAGATTTATCCGTCGCTTCTTCATTTAATTTATCCAGATACGCCTTGTCCTCCAGCCGGTGCGTATTTTCCCGCGCCTGCTCCTGAATCGTATCGAACAGCTCATCCGTCGCCTGACTGAACGCATCGATCGATTCCGACATCATGCTGTACGCCCGCATACCTTCGCCGTAGGTCGTCTGACCTCCCGACCGCATCATGACCGTCCCAATACCCAGAAACGCGCACAGGGACAATAAAACCGGAAGCAGGATGATCGTCAAAAATGTGATTGCAAGCTTTGTCTTAAATTTCATGATCTGACAACTCCCTGTCTTTTTTGCTGCAGACAGTCTGCATTTCCCGACTGCACTGCATTACTGTTTTCAGTATACCACATCCTTTTTTTCTTTTTATAAAATAGAAAGAATATATTTCTAAAAAATGTATAAATCTAAAAAATGGTGTTGACATTTCCGGATCTGCGACCTATAATAAAGCCATGATAACAATAACGATTATCGTTATCGGATAGGAGATGAAGCAATGCCGGCTTTGAAGTACAGCCGTCAGCGGGAAGCGATCAAGAGCTTCCTTATGACACGCAAAGATCATCCGACCGCAGATGTGGTATATCACTCTCTCCGTGCAGACTTTCCAAACATCAGTCTTGGAACTGTCTACCGGAACCTGACCCTGCTTGCTGACCTCGGTGAGATCGCAAGACTCCGGCTTGGGGACGGTGTGGATCACTTCGATGCTGATACCAGCCGTCATTATCACTTTATCTGCTCGGAATGCGGCAGCGTTCTCGACCTGCACACCGAATTTCCGGATTCCTTCGATTCTCTTCACGGGACATCCGTGGATGGAAACCGGATCGACGGACATGCAGTGTATTTTCAGGGGATCTGCCACTGCTGTTTAAACAAACAGCACAGTTAATTTTTCACAGCAAATCAGACAATGAAACCCATTGTCATGAATAAGATATGTGGTTATGTTTATGAAGGTGAAAAGGCTCCGGAAGAATGTCTGTCCAGTATGTAAATGCACCGGCTTCTAAATTCAAAGAGATGGATACAACAATGGCATGGGCTGCAGAGCACGAAGTAGGTATCGCTTCTGATGTTCCGGAAGATATCATCGCTGACCTGAGAGCAAACTTCGAGGGCGAGTGCTCTGAGGTTGGTATGTACCTGGCTATGGCAAGAGTTGCTCACAGAGAGGGTTATCCGGAGATCGGCCTTTACTGGGAGAAAGCAGCTTACGAAGAGGCTGAGCACGCTGCTAAATTCGCAGAACTGCTTGGTGAAGTTGTAACCGACAGCACAAAGAAAAACCTGGAAATGCGTGTAGAAGCAGAAAACGGTGCTACCGCAGGTAAAACAGATCTGGCAAAACGTGCAAAATGCTCTGAACCTGGATGCAATCCATTTGAGGGTCTGTTAAAGAGATACTTCGGTTAATGAAAAATCCGGTATTTACCAAGGTTTACAAAAATTCTGAGGTGTGGCATCAAAAGCCACACCTCATTTTTTTCAAACTCTTTCTCAATTCGCAAACTTCCTCTGTTTTTCCCCCCTCTGCTATGCTATACTCTGCGTAGACATGAAGGCCGTGCCTCGGCTCCATATTACCGCACGCCATCCTTTTTCGCGTGCGTTACAAACGGGAGGGACTTATGAAAATATCGACAGAAATCGCCTCGGCTGCAGCGCTGGTCGGCGAAGAAAAGGCTGTAGAATATACCGCCAAAGCAGGCTTTGACGCATGGGATTTTTCCATGTTCGACATGTGCAAATATGATTGGAGCGCCGGATGCTTTTTTTACCCAATGACAATCCGCTCGCTTCCGACAATTATCTCGCCTTCGCGCGCAGATTAAAAACAGATCGGTCTCGACAACGGCATCCTCTGCAATCAATCGCACGCGCCGTTCCCGTCCCGCGGACCGATCATCCCTTACTTAAAACGCGCGCTGGAATGCACCGCAGAGGCAGGCGGCAAAATCTGCATCATCCATCCGGACAACTGCCTGTCCGCCCAGGAAAACGCGGAAATGTACTTTGATCTGCTGCCGTTTGCAAAAGAATGCGACGTTAAGAATCGCAACCGAAAATATGTGGGGCTGGGATAAGGAAAAGGATCAGTCCTCTTTCGCGGCATGTGCGACCTCTGCAAGCTTTAACGAGCACCTCGACATCGTAAACGACGACTTTTTCGTTGCCTGCCTGGATATCGGACATGCAGAAATGCGCGGTTCCGGAGAAGGTGCAGCCAACATGATCCGCGCACTCGGAAACCGTCTGCAGGCGCTGCATATCCACGATAACGACTGCTGGCACGATTCCCATCAGATTCCGTTTTCCATGTCCATCGACTTCGACGCTGTCGTAAAGGCGCTCAAGGACATCAACTACTCCGGTTACTTTACACTGGAAGCGAGCAGCTACCTCGAAGCATTTACACCGGAAACGACCCAAAAAGGGCTCTGCGACCTCGCGGCATCCGCAAAAAGACTTTCCGATATGTTTGAAGCACTGTAAGGCTCCAGACCCATCATATAGATTCAGCCGCTCTGCATCGGTTTTTCCGGCAGCAGCGGCTGTTTTATCTATCCCAAGCTCTTCTTTCGCCTGGTGCACGCTCTCCACATATTCCTGTCCCGGCGTCTGCATCAGATACTTCGGCGCCAGAAATGCAGCGTCATGGAGCTCTTCAAGCGCAGCCTGCTGCTGCCCCGTCGGCACTGTCGGCGCTACTACCCGCGTCTGCCACACGGACATGCAGCCGGTGTATTCCACCAGCCAGAACAGCGGCTCCATATTTTTTTCCATTCTGCCGTGCAAAGCGCCGGCATCCATCCCGGTCAGTTCAACCAGCCTGCCAATATGCGAAGGCAACGGCTCTTCCACACTGCCATCCGGCAGAATCAGACATTCCCCGTTATCCTCATCGTTCTGATGTTTGTGAATAAATTCCAGCGCTGTCATGTCGTCCCCTCTCTCCGGCGTTCTTTCTGCTCCCATCGTAACAAAAGCTTCCCGCTTTTTCAAGCCAAACCCCCAAAAGCCCTTTTTTTAATAATACCGCATATCTCATTTTTTTCTGCACATAATAAAAAAACGGAGGTATAAAGATTGAAAAATAAAATTTTTTCAATCGCGAGCTTTGTGTCTGTGCGCACTTGACACAAACTCGACATGCGCAAAAAATGTGCGCAGAAATGAGGGAAATTATGAAAAAACTTTCTTTTGCAGGTCCTATTCTTTTAACCACGATTTTGCTGTTCGCTGCGGCATGCGGCAAAAACACTGCGGCTGAAACCGTTCCGCCGCAGACCCAGATCGCTTCGGAATCTGATTTTTCCGAAGAAACTTCCATGAACGGACAGACCAACTCCATCACGCCGGAGAGCAGCGCCACCGATCTTATCGGAAACGCTCCTTCCGAAACGGCGTCCGGCTCCAACTCCAACGGAAACAGCGCAGCCAACGGAACTGCCGCCGAAACACAGGACGGTCTGATGTCCGGCAAAACATCCACCGTAACCGGCAAAATTCAGGAAATGAAGGACTTTATGTTCGTCGTCGTTTCCGATGACGGGACACCCCACGCATTTTCCTATGATTCCGATAAGCGCCCGGACGGGCTTGACCAGGTCAAATCCGGCGACCGCGTGACCGTCACCTATACCGGTATTTTATCCGAAATCGAAAGCTTTACCGGTGAAATTATTTCCATTGAAAAAGTAAAACAGTAATAAAATTTTCACAGCCGCTTCCCTGCTGCCGCATCTGACAG
>VOFC01002037.1_pt1 | contig 21523 bp, 40 predicted proteins | sample 5384161 | NCBI WGS metagenome assembly VOFC01 (sample SAMN12384722, study PRJNA508395) | human gut metagenome | isolation source: healthy gut B | host: Homo sapiens | reverse complement strand
CGCTGGAGTCCTGAGAGAGAAAGTTTCCTCACTGCCTTTGGTCAGAAGATGACGCATGCGTTCAGGAGTAAGCTTTCCAATAAGCTTGTCCGGCTTGATGCTTACACATTAAATAAGGAAGAGCCCGGAACTGTGGTATCCAGGTTCGTGGGCGATGTGGACACGGTGGAGGCGCTGTTTACCTCCGGGATCATCAGCATGTTCGCGGATGCATGCAGAGTCATCAGCATTTTTGCGGTGATCTGGTTCCAGAACCGCGGACTGCACTGCTTCTTGATCATTCTGATCCCGCTGATCTTCGTATTTACGAGGATCGTTCAGAAGCGGATGTTGGCGGCACAGATAGAGAATCGCGCAGCAGTAAGCCGTGTCACAAAACCATGTTCCGGAAACGATCCGCTGTATCCGCACGATCCATACACGCTGCGAAAAGAGACATACATGGAGAAACGGTATGACGACTATATCGGTGAGAGTTATGCAGCAATCGAGAAGACAAATTTTACGACGCTGTCTACTCGCCGGTGATCCTGTTCTTAAACGCGGTTGTGGTGGCGGCTGTCATGCTGTTTGCGGCCTCCGGAAACAAAAGAGTTCTGACGCTGTTTGGCATGTCCGTGGGAACCTCGGTTGCAGTCATCAATTATATTTCCCAGATATTCTCCGATCGAGAATCTCGGAATGGAGATCCAGACGATCCAGTCGGCGGTTGCCGGTGTATACAGGATCAATGAGTTCCTGGCGAAAACGGAGAGGGAGAAATGAAGTGCCGGACCATGCCGGAAAAATCGGAGCTGTACGAAATTTTAAGGGGAGACGGAGAATAGTTCCGGGGACACCAGTGCGGCGAGTATGGAAGATGCAGAAGGTAAATGGATCAGGGGATCGAAACAGAGAACCATGCATAGAGTTCAAGGATGTCACCTTCGGCTACGACGACCACATCGTTTTTAAATGACCTGAATTTTGCGATCGATCCCGGCGAGCAGGTAACACTCACAGGACGCACCGGAGCGGGAAAGTACGATCTTTAAAGCTGCTTCTGGGACTTTACAGGCCGGATTCCGGCAAGGTGCTGATCGAGGGCGAGGAGGCATACCGGATCACCGGATAAAGAGAAGAGAAAGAAGTTCGGCTATGTGGAGCAGTCCTTTCATATGGTTCCGGGCACAATCCGCGATCAGATCACACTGTTTGATCCGGAGATCGGGGACAAAGCCGTGCAGGCATCCGCAAAGCTTGTGGGACTTCATGAGACGATCATGGGTCTGGATCAGGGATATGATACGTTATGTAAACCGGAACTCTTCTCTCAGGGACAGTGGCAGCTTTTGTCTATCGCAAGAGCAGTTGCCGGAGAACCTAGGATCCTGCTTCTCGATGAGATTACGGCGAATCTTGATGCGGATACGGAGGAGGTGGTGCTCCGTGCGTTAAAGTAGCGTCGGAAGGACGCACTGTCATCTCGATCTCTCACCGTGTTTACCAGAAGGACGGAACTGGGCGGCTCATTACCGGTATGGATAGGGATTTTCTGAACTGAAAATCTACAGTTATGGCAGCGGATTTTGCCGATTTGGAATGCAAATCAGAATAAATAAGTTACGAATGTAAATGAACTGTAACACCAGATCAGGTTTTAGCGATTGGGAGCTGATTTATTTTACAAATGGACAGTGGGAATATAATACCGAAGAAATCTTCGAGATGTTTGACTGGAGGCGAAATCATGTCAATTCTATTTGCGATCATATTTCTTGTCGTGATATTCAAGTGCGTTGGTCTTGTGTTTGGCGTCTGCGGAAAGCTTCTGGGCTGCGGTGCTGAGCTTGTTTGGATTTCTCGTATCGATCGCGATCGGAGCTGTCTTGTTTCGGTCTCTCTACGGCGTTTGCGCTGGTGCTGTTATGCATCGCGGCAGTATGGCTTTTGATCAAGCTGATCTTTTAAGAAAGGTGCGTTGCTGGACGACCGCGAGACTCCGGGATGGTGATGCCGGCCTGCAAAATCCGTCCCGGAGTCTTGACAAACATGGAAAAATCCATTAAAATTCATCATATATGCATATCAGACAGGCATTGAAGAGGGAAAGTAGATGAAGGGCGGCATTCCAGAGAGAAAGCAGGACGGTGAGAGCTTCCATGTGCGCGTTGTTGAACCGGCCTCGGGCTTTGTGCGAGAGATGGAAAATGCGGAAAACGGACAGCTAAATCAACGGGATTGCTGCAAAACGACTACATTGTTAAGTACAGCGTAGATCCGGCGTTAACGGATATCAGAGGAGAGTTTCCGCGAAGGCGGAAGCTAATTTGGGTGCCAGTAACGCCGGCTGTCGGTCCCTTTGCGTGGGGGGCTGACAGCCTTTTTTATTTCTGTGGGCAATTCCGATGGAATTCCTGTTACGTTTATACGCGTGCCGAAGTGCTAAGTACCGCGTGAAGATGAGAGTGCTGTCGCAAGCGACCGCGCGCAGGCGCCTGAATGTGCCAAGACACATTCCTTTTAACAGGAAATTCTCCGCATCTGAAACAGAGAGACATGCAGACAATCAATTTTATAAAGGAGAAAAACAATGGCAAGAGACAAGAAACTTGTGGAATCCATCACTTCCATGGAAGACGATTTCGCGCAGTGGTACACAGACGTTGTAAAAAAGGCAGAGTTATGTGATTATGCAAGCGTAAAGGGCTGCATGGTCATCAAACCGGACGGATATGCGATCTGGGAGAACATCCAGCATGAGCTTGATAAGCGCTTTAAAAAGCAGGCGTAAAGAATGTTTACATGCCGTTATTCATCCCGGAGAGCCTTACTTGATAAAGAGAAAGACCATGTAGAAGGTTTTGCACCGGAAGTTGCATGGGTAACACAGGGAGGCCTTGAGCCTCTTCAGGAGCGTCTCTGTGTCCGCCCGACATCCGAGACCCTGTTCTGCGATCTCTACCAGAAAGACATCCACTCCTACCGTGATCTTCCGAAGGTTTACAACCAGTGGTGTCCCGTGGTGAGATGGGAGAAGACGACAAGACCGTTCCTCCGTTCCAGAGAGTTCTTATGGCAGGAAGGGCCACACAGCTCATGCGACTGCTGAGGAAGCTCAGGAGAGAACGATCCAGATGTTAAATCTCTATGCTGACTTCTGTGAGGATTTCCTTTGCGATCCCGGTCGTTCGCGGACAGAAGACAGACAAGGAGAAGTTCGCAGGTGCAGAGGCAACCTACACGATCGAGTCCTTAATGCATGACGGTAAGGCACTTCAGTCCGGAACCAGCCACAACTTCGGGGATGGTTTCGCGAAGGCTTTCGGAATCCAGTATTCCGATAAGGATAACCAGTTAAAATATGTTCACCAGACATCCTGGGGTATGACAACCCGTATGATCGGTGCGATCATCATGGTACATGGTGACAACGAAGGTCTTGTTCCGCCGAACTAGCTCCGACACAGGTTGTGATCGTTCCGATCCGCCAGCAGCAGGAGGGCGTTCTCGAGAAGGCAAGAGACTCGAGGAGGTTCTCTCCAACTTCCGCGTAAAAGTTGATGATTCCGACAAGAGCCCGGGCTGGAAGTTCTCGAGTCCGAGATGAGAGGAATCCCGGTTCGTGTAGAACTTGGGCCGAAGGATATCGAGGCAGGACAGGCAGTTCTTGTCCGCCGTGACACTCACGAGAAGATCACCGTCGCTTTAAGCGAGATCGCAGAGAAGGTGGATGAGCTCTTAAAGACAATCCAACATGACATGTACGAGCGTGCGAAAAGCACATCGTGACGCCCATACTTATGATGCTCATAACATGGAAGAGATGAAGGACATCGCTACAATAAGCCGGGCTTCATCCGTGCAATGTGGTGCGGCTGCCAGGAATGCGAGGACAAGTTAAAGGAGCAGGTTGGCGTGACCTCCAGATGTATGCCGTTCAAGCAGGAAAAGCTTGCTGATACCTGCGTTTGCTGCGGCAAACCGGCAACAACGATGGTTTACTGGGGCAAAGCATATTAATGAAGCGATGGGATATCAAAGACCTGACGCTCGGGGGGCTGTTTACAGCCCTCATCGGCGTCGGGGCTTTTCTTTAAGATCACGATCCCGGTGCAGCCAGTGCCCATGCACTTTACGCTGCAGTTTTTTCTTTGTCCTGCTGGCGGCTCTGCTCCTGATCAAAGCGGGCATTTGCGAGTGTGATGACATATCTTGTGATCGGACTCTGTGCGGATTCCGATCTTTGCGACGGGCGGTGGTCCGGCGTATCTGTTAAAAGCCGACGTTCGGATTCTGATCGGATTTGCGGCGGCTGCCTTTTGTGACCGGACGTGTATATGAGATCAGGAAAGAGCACATCATTCTTCTGGCTGTTGTTTTCTGCATTCTGGGGACTTCTCGCGGATTATGCCTGCGGAATGATCTATTTTTATGTGTGCAGCAATTTTGTCCTCGGCGTGAGTGTCGGCTGGAAAGCTTGTGTTTATCAACTGTTTCCTCCTGACGGTCGGTGAGGATTTTATTTTTATGTATTCTGGCGGCTGTGCTTGCAAAACAGCTGATCCCGATCCTAGGAAGCTTGCAAAGTAAGAAGAAAAATCCGTCGGTCTTTTGAGCAACGGTTCGGCAGGGCAGGCAGTGCAGACAGAACCTCGGGAGTTTCGAAATGAAATTTCCGATAAAGAAAAGGAGGTACCGGACCAGTGAGAATTGAGATGCCTTATGAGGCGGAATGGATCATTGATAATATACGAAGCCATGGATATGAGGCATTTATCGTAGGCGGCTGTGTCCGGGACGCTGTCCTTGGCAGGATCCCGGGGACTGGGACATTACGACCTCCGCAAAGCCGGAGCAGGTGAAGGAAATTTTTGGGAAAACCGTGGATACCGGCCTTAAAGCATGGAACCGTGACGATCATCAAGCACGGAAAAGGCTATGAGGTGACGACATACCGGATCGATGGGGAATATCTGGATGGGAGACATCCGGAGACCGTGGAATTTACGCCGGATCTGAGGGAAGATCTGAAGCGCCGGGATTTTACGATCAACGCCATGGCATACAGCCATGAGACGGGAATCGTAGATGAATTTGAGGGAATGGAAGACCTGAAGCGCCGGGTGATCCGCTGCGTTGGCTGTGCGGGTGACAGGTTTACGGAGGACGCACTGCGGATTCTCAGGGCAGTGCGTTTTGCGGCACAGCTGGATTTCGTGATCGAGGATGAGACCTATCAAGGCCATTGCTAAGATCGCCCCGAATCTCACCCATGTGAGCAAGGAGAGGATCCAGGTGGAACTCACGAAGCTTCTGCCTCAGATCATCCGGAGAAGATCTGGATGGAGGAGACCGAATTGCATCGTATGTGGCCCCGGATTTCCCTGAGGTCTTTGAGCGGGAACCCGGGAGAATGAGCCAAAATCTGCATAATGCATGATGCAGAAAAACGGAATGACCGTTTGGAGACGAGGCTTAAACATGCTGGAAGGGCGTTTCCTCCCTTCCACGGCGGATAAGTCCCACCGGTGGGCCGGATTTCTGCGCCATATGAAGCCGGAAGAAGCGGTGAAGATCTTACGAGGCCTGAAACTTGATAATGATACGATCGGGGAACGTGAAAAAACATGCTGAATGTTTTTCAGACACCTCCTGGTGCGGATAAGATCGAGATCAGAAGAGCCCTGAGTAGGTTACGGAGTACCAGTTCCTCGGTGCCATGCAGTTAAAGAAAATGGACGGAGACCGGAGCGTCCCGAGATCCTGCATCTTTTTTGAGGAGATCAGGGAAGCGGGGACTGCGTGTCTGAAACAGCTTTGCGGTCAATGGCGGTGATCTTCTTGCGATGGGACTGGAACATGGAAAGAGATCGGAGACGGACTCCTGTATCTTTTGAACATTGTGATCGAACATCCAGAACTGAATAAAAAGATATATTATTAGAAAAAATCAGCCAATTCAAAATAATATCGTCAGAAGAACATTGTATGAAGGACATCTGCCGGGAATCCGGGGTGTCTTTTGCTGTTGCCCGGATGGATATGTTTGTGGGAATAATCACCATGGTTTTCTCATATTTGTGCAGAAAGCTGGAAAAGGTCAGAACGGGATATGGGGGGATAGCATCGTGATCGACTGGAAGGAAGAAGCGGAGAAAACGTATGGATTTCAGGTGGATGTTTTGCGGCGGGGACGCGGATCCTGGATTCTGAGACAAATCAGGGACTGCGGCTCTTAAAAGAATATCGGGGAAGTGTGAACCGTCTGGAATTCGAAGAGGAGGTTTTGCGGTCATTAGACGGAATGGAGACTCTGAGGGCAGACCGGTATATGAGAAATTCTGCGGGAGAGCTGCTGTCGACGGCAGAGGACGGAACCAGATATATCGTGAAGGAATGGTTTGCGGACCCGGAATGTGATCTGAAGGACGAGAGAAGTCTTGTCAGCGGTGCGGGCCCTGGCGCTTTTGCACCGGCAGTTTCCGCAGGATCGAGCGGCAGGAGGCGTGGAACAGGAGATCCATGATCTCCCGCCACTTTTTGAGGCCATGCGCCGTCACAACAGAGAATTAAAAAAGCGAGAAATATATCCGTGGGAAGAGAAAGAAGAATGAATTTGAACTCTGTGTGATCGGAAATTTTGAACGTTTTGCTGCCCAGTCCGTGGAAGCGGAGCGCGGCATGGCGCAGCTATATGAAACGCATGGAAAAGAGATCCTTGACGGTTATGCGGTTCTGTCACGGGGAGCCGGATTACCACCATATCCTGATTGGAAACGGGTATGTGGCAGTGACGGAATTCAACCAGATGCAATCTGGGAGTCCAGATGGAGATCTGTACTATTTTTTAAGAAAGGTCATGGAAAAGCATGACTGGAACGTACGGCTGGGGAGACAGATCATGGAGACGTATGAGCGCGTGCTGCCCGATCACGGAGCTGGAACGGCAGGTGCTTTACTATCTGTTCTGTATCCGAATACTGGAAGCAGATCAATTTTTATTACAACGCCAACAAAGCCTGGGTGCCGGCGAAAGGAAACGCAGGAGAAGATCAAAAACTGGAGGCACAGCAGAAGATGCGCGAGAAGTTTATCCGCTTTTTTCCTAGTTGGGAATTTTCGGAACCGAAAATTCCGTATGATACCAGGGTTGAGTCGCGGATTTTTGCCGATTCGAATGCGGAGCATCGGCAAAATCCTGTTACAGTGTGCGGCATGGAGTGTCCGTGTACTGTAATGTTTATCCAGGTGCCTGAAAAATAATGAGAGTGTACAGGCTTGCAGAACAGATTGTTATATGATAAAGATATGATATAAAAATGCGCTGTGACAGGAATATAACAGACAAGCCGCACAAAGGAGGAAATCCCATGAAATGTCCATTTTGTGGTGCCCAGGATACAAAGAGTCATCGACTCGCGCCCGCAGATGACAACAGTTCCGATCCAGACGCCGCCGTCAGTGAAGAGTGCGGGAAACGTTTACGACGTATGAAAAATTAGAGACAATGCCGCTTATGATCATCAAGAAAGACGACTCAGAGAACCGTACAACCGGGAGAAGATCGAGAATGGAATCCTTCTTCCTGTCATAAGCGTCCGGTCTCATCGAACAGATCACAAAGATGATCGACGAGATCGAAAAGAGATCTTCAGTATGGAAGAACGTGAGATCCCAGTCTGTGACGATCGGTGAGCTTGCTGTCATGAAAAAGTTAAAGATGGTGGACGAGGGTTGCCTATGTCCGTTTCGCGTCCGTCTACAGGGAGTTTAAGGATGTGAACGCGTTCATGGATGAACTGGCGAAGTTCTGAACAATAAATAAGAGATGGGGAGAAACTGCAAAGGGCTGAAAAATTCAAGCCGAACGCAGGGCGGGTAGCAGTTTGAGACATTTTATCCGGGGAAACTATGTGGACAGTGCATATGAGATCCCATACGAAAAGTATATGAGAGAGGATATCGCGGGATCATCTTTGATGGACAACACGCTGGTTCCCCACGGTGCACCAGCAGATGCGCGGGCGATCGAATTGTTTGAGCGGCTCCGCGCGATCGGAGTTTTCGACCTGCATCCTTTCCAACAATAAAGAGCCCGCGGGTATCTCCGTTCGCTGACAAGGTGGGGAGTCCCTATTTTAAGGGCGGAAAAACCGTCGAGAAAAGGATATGAGCGGGCACATGGAACGGATGAAAACAGACCGCGACACGACATTGTTCGTCGGGGATCAGCTTTTTACGGATGTCTGGGGCGCAAACCGGACAGGCCTCTTCGATCCTCGTAAAGCCGATCAATCCCAAAGAAGGGAGATCCAGATCGTCCTGAAACGCTATCTCGAGGCGATAGTTCTCGCGTTTTACAGGAAACGATTGAAAAAAATGGGGCAGACAGCGGGGATTTTGCAAAAATAGTTGAAAACCGCAGTAGAATAGTATAGAATAGATAGAATCAGCTATTAGCGTGAAATGTGAAATAAAAATAATTGGAAACAGTTTTAAGGAGGAATATCATTTATGGTATCAGCAGGTGATTTCCAGAAATGGCGTTACACTTTCGAAATTGATGGACAGGTTGTTCAGATCTTAGGTTCCAGCACGTAAAACCGGGTAAAGGGTGCTGCTTTCGTTAGAACAAAAATCAAAAACGTAATCAACGGCGGTGTAGTTGAGAGAACCTTCCGTCCAACTGAGAAGTTCCCGGCTGCAAGAATCGACCGTGTGGATATGCAGTATCTGTATGCAGACGGCGACCTTTATAACTTCATGGATGTTAACACATACGAGCAGATCGCATTATCCACAGATGTTGTTGGCGATGCATTAAAGTTTGTAAAAGAGAACGAGACTGTGAAAGTCTGTTCCTACAACGGCAAGGTATTCTCGGTTGAGGCGCTTCAAGGGCGATACAGCTACAGGCGCAACAAAGCCGGCTACTCTTGAGACAGGCGCTCAGATCAACGTTCCGTTATTCGTTAACCAGGGTGATCGCGTCAAGATCGATACACGTACTGGTGAGTACCTTTCCAGAGCTTAATTCTGCAAAACAAAACCTTATGTTTCAGAATCCCAAATACCAGGTAGTAACGTAATAGTAACAAACTTTGTTCACCCCCCTTTTTGGCGCGAAAAATTGCGTAACAGGTTGCCAATTGGGTAAAATTTTTCTTATAATGGAAAGCACAGAGAAAGGAAGTGAACACATAATGGAAGGTCGAAGTCATACGATGGAAGCAGACGTACACCCTGAACCGGTGGCAATAGGCATGACCGGGGGCTGCTGTTATGTGTATTGCCGAAATCAATCTGTTCAGTTGTAACCGGGTGTCTTTGGATTTACCGGATGCAATGGCTTTGTTCCATGATCGCATGAATCTTTGCCGGAAATGCTGGGGAAATAACAGATTGTGGGGAAAAGAAAATGCCGAATGATGGAAATGAGACATTTGACATGGAGCATCTTCTTGAACTGGCGAGGGAGAAAAAGTACCGCCTGTTAAAGGAAGAGCTTGTGGAACTGAACGAGGGTGGATATCGCTTCGTTTATTGAAGAACTGGATTCCGAGCGCACGGTCATCGTGTTCGGATGCTGCCGAAGGCGCTGGCAACGGAGGTGTTTGCTGAGCTTCCGGTGGACAAGCAGAGCCACATTATCAACAGTATCACCGATAAGGAGCTTTCCGAGATCGTGGAAGAGCTTTACGTGGATGATGCCGTAGATCTGGTGGAGGAACTTCCGGCAACGGTGGTCCGCCGTGTTCTTCAGAACACGAAGCCGGAGACGAGAAAAGCTGATCAACCAGTTTTTAAACTATCCGGAAAATACAGCCGGAAGTATCATGACGGCCGAGTATATCGGTTTGAAGAAAAACATGACGGTGGAGCAGTGTTTCGCCTACATCCGTCACCATCACGCCGTGAATTCCGGAGACGATCTACACCTGCTATGTGATGGACGAAAAGCGGATGCTGGACGGAGTTGTCACGGTAAAGGACCTTCTCCTTCAGCCGTATGAGCGCCAGGTCGGCGATATCATGGACACGCACGTCATCAAAGCGAAGACGACCGATGACCAGGAGCTTGTGGCCGATACGATGAACAAGTATGGCCTTCTCTCCATGCCGGTCGGGACAGAGGACCGTCTGGTCGGGATCATCACCGTCGACGATGTCATGGAAGTCATGGAAGAAGAGGCGACCGAGGACTTCGAGAAGATGGCGGCGATGCTGCCGAGTGAAAAGCCCTATTTAAAGACGGGTGTATTCACGTTGGCAAAAAACAGGATCCCGTGGCTTCTGATCTTAATGCTTTCCAGTACGATCACAGGTGGGATCTTGTAAAATATGAGAACGCTTTGCGGCGATCCCGCTTCTTGTGAGCTTTATCCCGATGCTTATGGATACGGGCGGAAACTCCGGCAGCCAGGGGAGCACGATGATCATCCGTGGTATGGCTGTCGGTGATATCGAGCCGAAGGATATCCTGAAAGGTCGTATGGAAGGAAGTACGGGTCGGTCTGATCGTCGGATTTGTGCTGGCGGTGGTCAATTTTACTCCGTCCTGATGATCCAGTACCCGGGAAATACGATGATCTGTCTGACGGTTGTGATGAGTCTTTTCTGTACCGTTATCGTCGCGAAGACGATCGGATGCACGCTGCCGATCGGAGCGAAAGTATTAAACTTGACCCGGCGATCATGGCGTCGCCGATGATCACGACGATCGTGGATGCGGTGAGCCTGATGGTGTACTTTAATCTGGCGTGCCATTTATTGGATATGACGGCATAGAGACAGGAAGGGAATACAAGCTGCTGAATGACAGAGGCAGGAACCAACAGGAATGTCTGTCTGCGAAATCTTTTTTTGCAGATAAATATATATCAACAGGAGATATGGATTATGGAAAAAATAAGAACAAGATTTGCTCCGAGCCCGACCGGCCGGATGCATGTAGGTAATTTAAGAACAGCTCTTTACACATACCTGATCGCGAAGCACGAGGGCGGAGATTTCATTCTCCGTATCGAGGATACAGACCAGGAGCGCCACGTTGAGGGCGCCGAGGACATTATCTACCGGACACTGGCAGAGACCGGCCTGGTCCATGACGAGGGTCCGGATAAGGACGGCGGCTACGGTCCGTATGTCCAGAGTGAGCGTCAGAAAGCCGGGATCTACATGGAGTATGCGAAAAAAGCTCGTGGAAAAAGGTAGAGGCTTACTACTGCTTTTGCACTCAGGAGCGCTTAAACACATTAAAGAAGACCGTAAACGGTGAGGAGATCATGGTTTACGATAAGACACTGCCTGCATCTCTCCAAAGGAAGAGGTTGAGGCAAACTTAAAGGCAGGAATGCCGTTCGTTATCCGCCAGAACAACCCGAAAGAGGGAACCACCACATTCCATGATGAGATCTACGGAGATATCACAGTAGACAACGCAGAACTCGACGACATGGTCCTCATCAAATCCGATGGATATCCGACCTACAACTTCGCAAACGTTGTGGACGACCATCTGATGAAGATCACACACGTTGTCCGCGGAAATGAGTACCTTTCCTCCTCTCCGAAATACAACCGTCTCTACGAGGCATTTGGCTGGCAAGGTTCCGGTCTATGTACACTGCCCGACGATCACAAACGAGGAGCACAAGAAATTAAGTAAGAGAAGCGGTCACTCCTCCTTTGAGGATCTTCTTGAGCAGGGCTTCTTAACAGAGGCGATCGTAAACTTCGTTGCCCTTTTGGGCTGGTCTCCGGCGAACAATCAGGAGTTCTTTACTCTTGAGGAGCTTGTAAAAGAGTTTGATTACCGCAATATGAGCAAATCCCCGGCTGTCTTTGATATGACAAAGCTTCGTTGGATGAACGGCGAGTACATCAAGAAGATGGATGATGAGAAATTTTCGAGCTTGCAAAGCCGTACCAAGTTGAGGCTGCGATCAAGAAACCGTTAGACTTAAAGAAGATTGCCGGAATGGTGAAGACGAGAATCGAGACACTGTGCGATATCGCGGATCAGGTCGACTTCTTCGAGGAGATGCCGGAGTACAGTGCGGATATGTATGTCCATAAGAAGATGAAGACTACAAAGAGAGAACTCCTTAGAGACATTAAAGGAAGTTCTTCCGATTCTTGAGGCGCAGGATGACTTCAGCAATGACGCCCTCTTTGCAATGCTTTCCCAAATACGTTGCCGATAAGGGCGATAAAGACAGGCTTCGTTGTGGCCGATCCGTACCGCAGTGTCCGGAAAGCAGATGACTCCGGCAGGCGCTACTGAGATCATGGAGATCATCGGAAAAGAGGAGGAGTCTCTGGCTCCTGTAGATTAAGAACAAATGGAATCGAAAAGCTTCTGTGGAACAGGGAAAGACGGCTGTTTAGAAAAAGGATAATGGATTTTAATCAGGCACAGATGACGGCCCTGGAACACCGGGATGGACCGATGATGGTCCTCGCGGGTCCGGGGTCCGGAAAACGACAGTAATTACACAGAATCAAGAGACTGCTGGAGGCGGGCGTTGACCCTCCGGCATTCTTGTCATTACGTTCACAAAAAGCGGCGGCCACGGAGATGAAGGAACGGTTTCTGAGACTGGCGAGGGAAGAAGACGAAAAGCGGAAACAGGCGGAGCAGAGAGCAGGCGAGAAAGCGGACGGGGCGGGAAAGCCCTTTTTTGGAACTGCTGATCCTGGTCCCCGGAGGCGCGAAGCCTGCGGGACGTCTCAGGCGGCAGGTTCCCGTGTGAGCTTCGGAACCTTCCACTCTGTCTTTACCACATCTTAAAGTGGGCGTACCGTTTTCCAGCCGGAAACGTGATAAGCGGGGAGGAAAAACGCCGGTATTTTAAGGGTTTCTCGATGAATCGGAGATGGAAGTGGAGGATGAGGCGGAGTTTATCTCCTCCATCATCAACGGGAGATCAAGCTACGTGAAGGGCGAGCGACCTTGATCTTAAAATATTACTATTCCCAGAACTGCCCGGAGGAGTGGTTTAAGAAGCTCTATGACGGTACGATGAGATGCTGGAGCGAACGGGAAAGATCGATTTCGATGATATGCTCGTCATGTGCCATGAGCTCTTTACGGAACGAAAAAGATATTTTGGCTGCATGGCAGAAGAAATTTCGGTACATCCTTGTGGATGAGTTTCAGGACATCAATCTTTTACAGTATCAGGTAGTCCGTATGCTGGCGCTGCCGGAAAACAATCTTTTTATCGTCGGAGATGATGATCAGTCCATCTACCGGTTCCGCGGGGCGAAACCGGAGATCATGCTGGATTTGAGAAAGATTTTCCGGGGGACGAAGAGAGTCCTTCTTGAACAAACTACCGGTCCACAAAGGAGATCGTGGAGACTTCGCTGGCTCATCGGGCACAATAAGGTTCGCTTTGAGAAGAAACTGGAGCCGTTCCGGGGATCCGGGGGCCGGTGGATTTCAGGTCTTTGACAATCCGGGACATGAGATGGACACGGTGGCACAGAGGCATCCGGGCGTATCATGACGCCGGGTATGCCCTGGAACGAGATCGCGGTGCTGTTCCGCACCGGAGCGAACTCCGGGCTGATGGCGGAGCGGCTTATGGGGTACAATATTCCATTTAAGCTCAGGGACGTGATCCCGAACCTCTATAATCACTGGATCGCAAAGGATCTCTTTGCCTATATGGAGATCGCTGCGGGCAGCAGGAAACGGTCTGACTTTACAGGATCATGAACCGGCCGAAACCGGTATTTCAGCCGTGATGCCTTTGACACACCACAGTGTCTTTTGACCGGTTAAAGTCCTTTTATCAGACAGGGACTGGATGGAGGACCGGATATGCGACCTGGAGGCGGATCTCAGGACCATGTCGAGACTGAAGCCTGTGGCAGCGGTGAATTATATCCGCAAGGTCATCACATTGGATATGACGATTATCTAAGATCCTATGCGGAATTCCGTCGGATGAAGCCCGAGGAGCTTTTTAGAGATCGGCGGACAAGCTTGCGGAAAGTGCGGCGGAATTCGAGACCTTTGAGGCGTGGAAGGAACATGCGGCAAAGTACGAGGAAGAATTAAAGAAGCAGAGCCTTGAGGAGACCGTAGACAGAGGGACTGCGACACTATCCACGATGCACAGCGCGAAGGGGCTGGAATATCCGGTGGTGTTCGTGGTGGACGCAAACGAAGGCATCGTTCCGCATCACAAGGCGGGACTCGCGGATATCGAGGAAGAGCGGCGGCTGTTCTATGGGCGCTGACCTGCGCAAAGCGACCGGCTTCATGTGGCGGCGGTGCGGGGAGCGGTATCACAGGAAGACGGATGTTTCAGGGTTTATCGGGGAAGCAGGTTTGTAGAGGATTCAGAGAGGAGCTAGAGTCATTGCGGCTTAGGTTGCCGGAAAGGCACCACAGCAGAGAGCAGTTCTTTTCCTGCTGTGAATGCATGAAGAATGGAGGAGACAAATGGGACTTGTCCATATTTACTGCGGTGACGGAAAGGGAAAGACCAGCGCGGCAATAGGGCTTGCGGTCCGGGCAGCGGGCTGCGGGAGGCGTGTCGTGATCGCGCGGTTTTTAAAGACAGATAACCCGGGGAAGTGAGATCTTAAAGAAACCCCGGAGGTGACGCTGATCCCGTGCCGGAAGAACTTTGGCTTTGTCCGTTCCATGGATGAGGATACGAAAAGAAAGTGCGCGGCTTATAACAGAGAATTGTTTTCGGAGGCGGTGAAACTGGCAGAAGACGCGGATCTGGTGGTCTTTGACGAGATCATGGCGGCGGTCAATTACAGAATGATCCCGGAAAAGGACGTTCTGGATTTCCTGGAAAACGGCCGAAAAAAGGTGAGCTGGACGGGCTGGAGGTAGTTGATGATGTAGCGCTTTTCACCGGGCGTCACGCCCATTTTCTTGAGGATGTTCCTCATGTTGACTTGCAGCTTCTTGACACTGCCATAGTCCGAATACCCCCAGACCGCCCGAATGATGGCGGCATACGTCAGCACCTTTCCGGCGGAACGGAGAGGAAAGCCATGATGTTGTACTCCGTTTGAGTCAGGTCGATCTCTTCTTTACCCACCAACCTGCCGTGTATCATAGTCGATCAGCAAGTCCTGCAGGCGGAATTTCCCTCCGGGGGAACTTTCATTCTCTTCGCTGTGCCGATGGCTGCGGAGAACGGCGCGGATACGAGCCAAGAGTTCCTCCGTGCCGAAGGGCTTGGTGATATAGTCATTTGCCCCCAGATCCAACGCCTCCACCTTGTCCCTCTCGTTGGAACGGGCGGAGAGCACAATGATGGGAACAGTGTCCGTCTTTCGCACCTCTTGAATCAAACTCATACCATCCCAATCCGGCAGGCCAAGATCCAGAATGATGAGGTCCGGATGATGGGAAGCATACATCATTATCCCGAGCGTACAGGTCTCCGCACAGAGCACCTGATAGTCGCTGGTTTCCAGATTGGCTTTGATAAAGCTTCTGATGTTGGCCTCGTCCTCTACAATCAGAATCTTGAATTGTTATTGCTCATCGTCCTCACCCCCTCTTTCCAGAGCAAAGCGGAATACCGCACCGCCGCCCTTTCTGTTTTCTACGGTAATGTCACTGCCGTGCGCCTTGACGATGGCGGCGCACACGGATAGTCCGATTCCCATATTGCGGCGGGTCCCGTCCACCGGTGCGGCGGACTTTTCATAACTTCCGGAGAAAATCTTTTGAAGCGCATCATCCGGGATGCCGCAGCCGTTGTCAGCAACCTCAAATACCGCCTTATCTCCCACGAGAGAAACAGAAAGCGTCAGCTCCGTCATACCTTTTGCATGGAATACAGCATTTTCCAGAAGATTCAGCAGTACCTGCTCAATAAGGAGCGAGTCCATGGGAATGTCCACAAACTCGTCCGGTATCTGTGTGATGACCTTCTGATTCGGATACTTTTTGGAAAACTTCATCAAAACGGAGTCAATCAGTTCATCCAGAACCGTGGGTGTCTTCACGACTTCCACTTTCGCACCGTCGATTCTTGTGACAGACAGGAGATTTTCCACCATGCGGATGAGCCATTCGCTGTCCTCCTGAATTTCCCCCAACAGCTTGAGCTGCTGCTCCTTTGGCAGCGCATCATACTTGGAGATCAGTGTAGAGGATGACCCGTATATGGAGGTAAGGGGCGTGCGCAGATCATGGGAAATCGCCCGCAGCAGATTGCCGCGCATTCTTTCCTTTTCGTTTTCTGAGCGCAGCTTCTCCTGATCGCGGATGCGAATATTCAGCGTGCTGGTGGAAACGGCAACTGCCAGCATAATGACGGCAGACAAGATACTTTCTTCTACGAAAAAGTCGAAGGCATAGTACGGATAGGTAAAGGCAAAATTCACCGCAAACACGCTGACGATTGCCGAAGTGATGCCATAGCAATACCCGTGGGTTTTCAGCGAGATCAAAAATACACGCCGAACACAAAGATCATGGGTACCAGTGTCTGCGTGGTAAAGAGCTTCTGAATCAGCAAATTGATGGCAAAGGCACTGCAAAAAATAAGGATCGAAAATAGAGTATCCTTTTGTCGTTGGCGGCTTTTCATCATGGCAATCTCTCCAAAGGTGCTTTTTTTTCGGTTCCGGGCGAACATCTTTTCATTATACTCCATGAGAAGAAACGCTTCAAGATTTCTCACAGGAGGAGATTGCGCCGCCCTCGTTTCTTTACCGAATCTACACCGGAAAAATGCTATAATATAAGCACACAGCAAAAAGGAGGAAGAAGTCCGTGGAAAGTGACAGCAGCGACGATAACGGCAACTGCTCTTATATGGCCTGTTCATGTGTGGCATATCTACGCCCTTTGCTGCGGTATCGGGTATAGATGTGTCTTTTTTGCATGAAACAATCGTATGAACAGAACATAAAGGAGTTTGAAATGAATTATTTTGGAAGCATTTTCGCAATGGTGGCCTGCATCGTCATGTCCGCCTATTTCAGCGCCACAGAAACGGCGTTCTCGTCTCTGAATAAGACCCGCCTCAAGGTGTTGGCGGACAACGGAAACAAGCGGGCAGCGCTGGCGCTCAAGCTGTCCGAAGATTATGACAAGCTGATCTCCACCATCCTGATCGGCAACAATATCGTGAATATCATGGTGGCATCCATCGGCACACTTCTGTTCGTCGGACTTTACGGTGACATTGGCGCGACCGTTTCCACCATTGTGGTAACGATCGTTGTCCTGATCTTTGGTGAGGTCACCCCCAAGAGTGTTGCAAAGGACGCGCCGGAACGCTTTGCCATGTTCAGCGCCCCCTTTATCCGCCTTTGGATCTGGGTGCTGACCCCGCTGAATTTTCTCTTTTCCCAGTGGAAAAAGCTGGTTTCTCGCTTCTTCAAGACGGATGACGACGCAAAAATGTCCCACGAGGAACTGCTCCTTTTTATGGAGGACGTGGAGCAGGATGGCGGCATTGACGAAAACGAGGGCGAGCTGCTGCGCAATGCTCTTGAATTCCGCGACCTGACGGCGGCAGAAATTTTGACCCATCGAATCCCATTCAATGAAACGCCGTCTGCGTGACAGGGCTTGTGGTGCAGGATACAGGCAGCTACTGGTCAACCTTTGGGCAGGCGGTTATTCTGGCGCTGATCCAAATTGGTGGTCTTGGTGTCGTAACCGTAGCAGCATCGTTTGCGCTGTTGTCCGGGCGAAGAATCTCTCTGATGCAGCGCAGCACCATGCAGGATGCAATTTCAGCACCAAAGGTCGGCGGAATCGTCCGTCTGACACGCTTCATCCTGCGAGGGACGTTTCTGATTGAGCTGCTGGGCGCACTTGCCATGCTGCCGGTATTCTGCCGGGACTATGGATGGCGCGGCATCTGGATGGCGGTGTTTCATTCCGTATCCGCATTTTGCAACGCCGGATTTGACATTCTTGGGACAGAAAGCAACCGCTATCCATCCCTTACCGGCTATGCTGGCAGCCCGGTAATCAATGTTACGATTATGCTGCTGATCGTGATTGGCGGCATTGGATTTCTGACGTGGGATGACATCTTCGAAAACAAGTGGCGGTTTCATCGCTACCGAATGCAGAGCAAGGTGATTCTCGTCACGACAGGTCTTTTAATTTTTCTGCCCGCCGTGTTTTTCTTCTTTTCAGACTTTTCCGCGTTTCCCTGCCGAAAAGCCGGCTCCTGGCATCCTTTTTTCAGTCTGTCACGCCGAGGACAGCGGGCTTCAACACGGTAAATCTATCCACAATGTCCGGTGCGTCGCAGGGCGTGATGATCCTTCTGATGCTCATCGGCGGTTCTCCAGGCTCTACGGCAGGCGGCATGAAAACAACGACGCTGGCGGTCTTGCTTGCCAATGCCACTGCGACCTTCCGCCAGCGGGAGAGTGCCCAATTTTTCGGACGCAGAGTCGATTGCAGTGCCGTCAAGACCGCCGCGACCATTCTGACGATGTACCTTGTGCTGTTCTTTGGCGGAGCTGTCTTTATCAGCGTATATGAGAATCTTCCGCTGTCTGCCTGCCTGTATGAAACGGCGTCGGCGGTCGGGACGGTGGGATTGACACTTGGTATTACGCCGCAGCTGCACATTCCCTCGCAAATGGTGCTGATCATGCTCATGTATCTGGGCAGAGTCGGCGGTCTTACCCTCATTTATGCGGCACTTTCCAGCAAAAAAGTGGGGAATGCAATGTTGCCGCAGGAAAAAATTACGATTGGATAAGGAGTCTTTTCACATGAAAAACATTCTATTGATTGGCGCAGGCCGCTTCGGACGGCATATCGCAGTACAGCTTTCTCAGCTGGGGCATCAGGTCATGGCAGTCGATACAAACGAGGAACGAATCAATGATGTGCTGCCGTATGTCACCAACGCACAAATTGGCGACAGTACAAACGCGGAGTTTCTTCGCTCTCTTGGCATCGGAAATTTTGACGTCTGCATCGTGACCATCAGCGGTAACTTTCAGAACTCGCTGGAAACCACCTCGCTGCTGAAGGAGCTGGGTGCGAAGTGTGTGGTGTCGCGTGCCGAACGGGATGTGCAGGCAAAGTTTCTGCTTCGCAACGGTGCAGACCATGTGGTCTACCCGGAAAAACAGGTGGCAAAATGGGCACTCATTGTGACAGTCCTTCCGCAAAAGAAGGCGCAGCGGCTGCTGAGTATCGCCTCTCTGACCAACCAGACCTTCACAAACTTTGTCAGCGGTCAGCTTACCGAAGCGGTCATCATCGGCGTTCTGTGCTTCTTTGGAATGCTGATCCTTGGGATCCCGTATGCCGGTGCGGTCTCGGCGTTTGTGGCTGTTACTGCACTGGTACCGATTTTCGGTGCATGGATCGGCGGCGGTCTTGGCGCGTTTTTGATCCTGCTGGCAGAACCCGGCAAGGCTCTGTGGTTCATTCTCTTTTTGCTCGTTTTGCAGCAGGTGGAGGGCAACCTCATTTATCCCAAGGTGGTCGGTAAGTCCGTTGGGCTTCCCGGACTGTTGGTGCTGATGGCTGTCACAATCGGCGGCGAAGCATTCGGCGTCTTAGGGATGCTGTTCAGCGCTATTCTCTCAAAATCCCAATATCCGCAGATCGTGATGTCCCCGCTTTTTCGAAAGCGGGGACATTTTTCTCTGATACTTAAAAAACGGCAGAGAAAGCCCGCCCTCATCACGCTGAACTAATCGCAAAGCTCATCGCAAAGGAGGGCGAAGATGCACAAGCTTGACCCCATCGAACGCCTGCCGCACCCATCCTCAACCCAAAAAGACCGCCGCTGCGAAGGCGGCACGGGCATTCTCGCCCCGCTCCGGGAGGGCAAAAATTCTCAGCCCGACCTGCGCCAAGGAGGTTCACCGCCAGCAGAAGGCAAAGTCCGCCCGCAAACGGCGCACGGGCGTAGACAATTCAGGGGCGAAAAACCCTTGAATGGCAAGCATTCCCGCATCACCAAAGCCGCGCGGCAATACGATTTCCCTCGCAGCTGCGAAATCGAATTCTATTTGTCTACATAAGCCGCCAAGAAAGGAGAATTTTCTATGGACAACATTCTCACCGTCCCCATCCACCTCAAAATGACACTGACCGCCAGAGAAACGGCAGAATACAGCAACATCGGCATCAACAAGATCGACAGTATGCTGAGAGCGCCCAACTGCCCCTTCGTTTTGTTCGTCGGGACGAAAAAGCTGGTGAAGCGCCGGGAGTTTGAAGAGTACATCAGCCAAAAAGCTGGTGATCTGACAGCAAAAGATAATTTGTAAAAACAGCTTGAGAGAAAAGAACCTATCTGCTATAATTATGTTGTTGCAGTAGGCTCTTTTCTCTCGCGGAAAGGAGTATAAATGGGCAAAAACTTAAAAGGCAAAGAATGCGGTAAGGGTATCTACCAAAGAAAGGACGGATTATATCACGCACGTTTTGTAGACAAAGCAGGAAAACGACATGAGAAATATTTCCAGACGATTCCCGAGGCGCGTAACTGGATCGAGCAGGCGAAATATGCCGACAAGCACGAAGATATGTTCTGTCCCTCAGACACGACGGTTGACGCATGGTTTTCATTTTGGATCGAGAACATTGTGGGCGATTTAGCACCGAATACCCTGCGAAATTATCGGGAGCGATATAAGCAGAATATCCAGCCCATCATCAGTAAAATGCTCCTTTCCGATGTGAAGCCCATGCACTGCAAAAAGTGCTGCTTCCATGGATGCGGATTATGCAGGGTTCTACCATCCGGCAGACCTATATCACGATGGGTACGATGTTCAAGGCTGCGAAGATGAATGATCTGATTACCAAGCACCCAATGGACGGTGTGCGGTTTATAAAGCCGGTTCGTACGACAGACGATATTAAGTTCCTCACCCGTGATGAGCAGCGTGTGTTTCTTGAAACAGCGAAACGCTCCCGCAACTACAATCAGTACGCACTGATTTTGAAACCGGCTTGCGTACCGGCGAGATGATCGGACTGACGTGGGACGCGATTGATTTCCAGAATCGGACGCTGACGGTCAACAAAACCTTGAGTACCGCCACAAGCAGCACTTTGGTGTGCAGGACCACCGAAAACGCAGCAGAGCTATCGCACCATCCCGCTGACGGATCCATGCTTACGAAATTCTCAAACAGGTATTTGGGAGGTTTCCGCCCGAGCAAAGGAATCTGAACGCTGGACAAAACGCTGGAATACATGGACAGACGTACAGGCGAAACTTCTCGCCTGGTCATGCGTGATCTTGTTTTTTATCAACTGGCGAACAGGAGAGCCAGCGAAGAACAGTTCCTATGATACCCACTTATATAAGCTCTGCGATGAAGCAGGGATCAAACACTTTTGTATGCACGCTTTGCGCCATACCTACGCCACAAGAGTGATTGAATGCGGCGTACAGCCCAAGGTGCTGCAAAAGCTGCTTGGTCACGCAAGTATAAAACAACGATGGATCGGTATGTTCATGTGACTGCCGAGTCGCTGGATTATGCCATCGCAATTTCAGCAAAATGGTGTCTGATAAAATCAATAAAAGCCAAATGCGAAAAT
>VOFC01006886.1_pt1 | contig 21531 bp, 42 predicted proteins | sample 5384161 | NCBI WGS metagenome assembly VOFC01 (sample SAMN12384722, study PRJNA508395) | human gut metagenome | isolation source: healthy gut B | host: Homo sapiens | reverse complement strand
AGTTTGGAGGTTTTTTATGGGAAGAAGAAAAGGAGACACACCACAAAAAAGCAGCATTAAGACAATTAATGCAAGGATATTTAAAGGACAATGATATCAGTGTAAAAAATGGAACAGATGTTAATGCAATCATGCGTGATATGATGTCAGTGATCCTTGAAGGTGCTCTGGATGAAGAACTTAATGAGGAACTAGGCTATTCCAGATATGATTATCGTAATAAAGATACCAATAACAGTCGCAATGGTCATTCTGGGAAAACCATGCATACCAGTTATGGGGATATGGAAAATCGCTGTTCCTCGTGATCGTAATGGCGAATATGAACCCAGATTAATCAAAAAATATCAGAATACTGTTACCCAGGACATGGAGGAAAAGATTCTCTCCATGTATGCAAAAGGCATGACGACCGGAGATATTGAATCTCACATGAAAGAACTCTACGACATTGATATATCAGACAGTACGATCAGCAGGATTACAGATAAGATCCTTCCGATCGTAAAAGAATGGCAGGAAAGACCTTTGGAAGAAGTCTATGCAGTTGTTTATATGGATGCAATCCACTATCATGTGCGAAGTGAAGGCCGAATTGTAAAACGTGCTGTTTATATCGCTCTTGGGGTCAACATGGATGGTAAAAAAGAAGTCCTTGGAATGTATGTGGGTGATAATGAAAGTGCTAAATTTTGGCTTTCTATCATCAATGGGCTGAAAAAAATCGTGGCGTTGAAGATATTCTGATCACATGTGTGGATGGACTGACAGGATTTCCACAGGCAATCGAAGCTGTATTTCCACAGACAGAGATACAACAGTGCATCATTCATCAGATACGAAATACCACAAGATATGTATCTTATAAAGACAATCGAAAAGTAATGGCTGACCTAAAGGCAGTCTATGCTGCACCAACGGAAGAGATCGCTTTAGAAAATCTTGAAGATTTCGGAGAAAAGTGGAACTCAAAATATCCAAAAATCTATAAATCATGGAGCGAACGCTGGGCAACACTGGCTACTTATTTTAAATATCCAGAACAGGTTAGAAAACTTATTTATACAACAAATGCCATCGAAGGATTCAATCGTCAGTTGCGAAAAGTGACAAAAAGCAAAACTGTATTTCCAACTGATGACAGCTTATTAAAAATGCTTTATTTGGCAACGATGGACATCACAAAAAATGGACTGGTCGCAGAAGAGACTGGAGCCAGATCCGTGCACAGATATATTTTTTTTGAAGAACGATTAGAAAAATATATGTATTAAAAATCTGTGTTTTTAGACAGGTTTATTTGACATGCCATAATTTTGTAATGTTTTTTTCTTTGCCTCTGAATTAAAAAAATTTTTCATAAAATAAACTACTCATTGATTCCATCGTCAGTAAATTTCTTGTTTTTTCAATTACATCCTTCAATAATTCGCCATCATCAATCTCTAATATTTCTATATTTCCATTAATAACTTCAAAAATAATTTTCATATTATCACTTCTGAAGTAGCTTTTTTTTTGTAGATAATCACTCATATACAATACTGTATCTTCCTGTAACATCTTTTTGATAAAATTAACTTATAACGACATACAACAAGAGAATCAAGAATTTTCACCATAAAATCGCTTTCAATGGATAATTGGATTGTTTAAATAACCTGAATCTGTAAGAATATTCTTTAAAATCTTAACTGAAGTCACTATTCCCGATTTTCCCGATCCATTCATTCCGTAAATTCCTTTGATATTATATCCATTCATATCTGGATTTTTTAGAAATTGTTTTTTTATAAAATGATAGTTTCACATCTTCATCTAATGATTTTATTCCTTTAACTGAATAATTAATCAAATATATAAGTTGCACTTTCTGATTACTTCCTTTTCAATTTAGCTTCCGCCACTTCACACCTTTTACTTCCTCTAATAGACAATCTCTCCGTCCATGATCGTAACCAATACTTTCGTATCTAATATTTCTTTTGGCTTAACCTCGAACAGATTTCTATCTAACACGATCACTTCGGCCAGCATTCCTTCTTTTAATATTTCTGCCATTGTAATCCTTTGATCATCTTTCTTGCTTTGATCTGTATCCGTATGCTAACTAAGATTATAGCTGAATTAATGGTGCATTCTTCCTATGATGTGAAAAGAATCCTGCAGAATCTATTTACCAGAGGTTAATGCAGCTCTATCAACACAAGAAGATGAAGAAACAGATTATTCTAAATTTTATCTGTTCTGTAAAAAATATTAATTAACCACAAGAGAACAGGATATCTTAAAACTACTCCTTGATGATATGAACAATACAGAGATCAGTGAAACTTTATGTATTTCCGTTGGTACTACAAAAGCTCATATTCATAATATATTTGCAAAAGTTGATATAAAACGTAGACGTGATCTGATGCAGATTTATGAAAAAATATACAGCTTCTACTGAAGATGAATAACAATATGTTTTGCATAAAAATAATACCATTCACATTTTTTGTTGAATGGTATTATTTTTATTACTTATGAAGATTTCTCCTTTGTTGCCATCCCACCCCGGATATGACGTTCCGATTTGTTGATATCAAGCACTTTCCTTGCTTGTCTTGCAAGTGTTTTGTTGATCATCTCTAATCGTTCTGTCACATCCTTATGTACTGTGCTTTTGCTGACTCCAAACTGCTTAGCTGTCTGGCGGACGGTTGCATTATGCTCGATAATGTAAGTTGCACTTTCAATGACCCGTTCTTCCATGTATTTCTTCAATGGAAAAGCCCCCCTGTAAATGTTGTTTTTACAGTTTATGCAGGTTTCTAGAGTTTGATAACGTTAATTATTGGTTGAATATTCGCTAGCGGAAGATAAAAAGGAATTTCTTTTTCTATTATTTTGATTTAAAATAGTAGAAAATTCCAATAATGTCCGCCAAAAACCACCCTATCGGCACTGACATCCAGATTCCCTTTTTAATTCGTTTTTCTTCCTTTGCCCCCGTAGTTTTGTGCCACGTAGGTTGAAAATGCATTTCCGAAGTCTTGTACTGGCATGTATGCGAAGGAGTCTATCTTCACTGCGGCGGCAAATGCATTGGCACCTAGGTATCTTCCGACAACCCAGGTGTCTGCTACATTGTACAGCTATTGTAATAGATTTCCAAACATTAATGGCAGGGCGAAAAGTAATAAATTGACCGTAATCGGTCCTTTTGTTAAATTTCGCTGCATTTTTATTTCCTATCCTAACTTTAAAATCTAGAAATATACCAGTTGTTCTTTTTGGTGGTTCTGATTTTTCAATACGGATCGCTGTCAGGATTGGCATTGTCTTATCATATGCTTCGTTGTATTCTGAATGAATCTGTGCTGTTAATGTAACCCATTCATTATTGAGAATTCTCTTTTAATGTCTTAGATTTTGTATGATTTAATCTACACAGATATCCGATAAATGTCATATCATCTTCACAGCAAGTCATTGCTTTACGTCCAGGGATGATCATTCCTGGAGGCATCTTAGGACTTCTCTGAACCTGAACTCGCATTTCCACTGTCTTTCCTTCATAAACCTGTGGACGTTCCATAGCATCAATATACCAGATTCCATAATCTTCATCTTCGACTTTGATCACTTCTGCGTTCACATCATATGGAAGAAGTTCATCCTGTTCCATTTCTTTTCCATCGGCACGTTCGAACCCTACCTGTGCTCTTGGATTAACTGCTTTGATACTTCTTCGAAACTTCCCATATTCGTGTTATCATCACAGCGGTTGAAAATGACAAGATCTGCCATCTTAAACATTTCCATAAATAAAGATTTCATGTTCTTTAGATACATATCAGCTGTGGATGCATCAACCGTTACGATCGCCTGATATAATTCAAGATCTGTCTCATCGATCACATCCATCAGATCATCAATAGAATACATTCCATTGTATTCGATCATAACACGATCTGGATAATAATTTCTCTGACATGCTCTGACAAATTCTTTTGTAAAATCTTCTATTTTTCAATAATATTGATCACGAAAGAATTTGTCTTCTCCAGCATTTCTTTGTCATATTCGACTTCTCCTTCTTCAAATGTAAGGATCATTGTTTTCTCGCCGTCATTAAAATAATCCTGGCTTAATGTTTCTTTTTGATCAATGTGATTTTCCCACTCTCTAAAAAATCCCCATACCAGGTATGCCGGTATTTCGTACATCTTTTTTCCTCCTGTTATTTAAAAAAGAATAAACCTTCTAATTCATCTTCTTTTAATTTAGATCCAATGACACAGATTCTTCCTGTATAATCCGCGCTTCCTTCACGGATTTCATATTCTCCTGGAACAAGGTCAAATTGAACCCATGATCCGTCTTCTGTCTGTAAGATACCTTTGGATCTTAAGATCATGCCATAACTGTCATCTTTTAGATAATTTTGTAAGATTTCTTCCAGTTCTTCTTTCTTATATTTCTTAGGTGTTTCAACCCCAGCTGGTGAATACTTCATCTGCATGATGATGGTGGTGATGATGATCATGGTCATGTCCGCATCCACATCCGCATTCTTCGTCATGGTCGTGATGATGATGTTCGTGTTCATGATCGTGTCCGCATCCGCATCCGCATTCTTCGTCATGATCATGATGATGATGCTCATGTTCGTGTTCATGGTCATGATGTCCACCGCATACAGGGCAGATTTCCTCTTCTTCTAATAATTCTTTGGCCATATCATTTCCGTCTTCCATAACTTTTAAGATCTGTTCTCCTGAAAGTTCATCCCATGGTGTTGTGATGATCACCGCTTTTTCATTATGTTCACGAAGAAGTGCTACGCTTTTCATTTTAACTTATCTTCTGCTACATCTCCTGTACGGCTTTAAATGATAGATCCTGCATATTCTACCTGATTATTGTAGAACTCACCAAAGTTTTTGATGATATACATCTTGCATTTCTTTTGCATCTGCAACTGTTACAAAACTGTTTAAGTCTAAATCAACATCTTCTGCAACACCCTGTACTGCTTTGATCACATCAGATAATTTACCAACTCCTGATGGTTCAATGATGATATTCTGGATCATACTACTGTGTTACAACTTCTTTTAATGCACTTCCAAAGTCTCCAACTAAGGAACAACAGATACATCCTTGAATTCATCTCTGTTACTTCGATTCCTGCATCTTTTAAGAATCCACCATCGATACCGATTTCACCAAACTCATTCTCGATCAGTACGACTTTCTCTCCTTTTAATGCTTCTTTTTAATAATTTCTGGATCAGTGTTGTTTTACCTGCTCTAAAAATCCTGATATAATATCAATCTTTGCCATTTTATATTACCTTCCTTTTTTGTATTAGTTCTATTCCGTTATCTTTCTTACCATAACCTTAGACTTAAAGTTTTTACGCCTTTGTTACTTGAAAAAAAGCAGGTACCACAAAATACCCCATATAAATATTTTACTACTTCCATAAATTTGTCAAAACATTCTTTCCGAGTATAATGAAAAAAATTAAAAAACGGAAGGGATATATGACTTATGAGAAAATACTACCCAAATTACTCCATTGGAAACCGACGCATATTCCGACATCCCTATGGTATGTGAAAAATACGGAACAAAAGCTGTGATCATCGGTGGAAAGCGTGCTTTAGCCGCTGCCGCTGATCTGATCAAAGAGGCCGTCAAAAGACAGCAAGATTACGATTACAGGCGTCTTCGAATATGGTGGTGAAGCAAGCCGTGAGCATATTGATGAATTAAATTCTCATCAAGAAGTCGTTGATGCTGATATGATCTTTGCCTGTGGTGGTGGAAAAAGCGATTGATACTTGTAAAGTATTAGCGCAGGAAAGTAAACGCCCATTCTTTACATTTCCAACGATTGCTTCTACTTGTGCTTCCTGCACATCCCTTGGTATCATCTATCACCCAGATGGTTCCCTTCGTGAATATTCTTTTCAGGAAAAACCTTCTGAATGGATCTTTATCAATACACACAAGTAATTGCCAATGCGCCTGTAAATATCTGTGGGCTGGAATTGGTGATACAATGGCGAAATTTTATGAATGTACGACAAGTGCACGTGGTGATGGTGATGAATTAGACCACAGTACTTCTATGGGAGTACAGATCAGTAACCTGTTGTGCCAAAGCCATTAGTAAAATATGGTGTAGAAGCTTTGGAAGAATGTCGAAATCACAGACCAGAAAAGCTTTTAGAAGAAGTTATTCTTGGAATTATTGTTTCTACTGGCTTTGTATCAAACCTTGTAGGTATTGATCTAAATACTGGGCCTTGCACATGCATGCTATAATGGATTTACCGTTTGCAGATCTACCGAAGAACATGGACATCTCCATGGCGAGATCGTTGCTTATTGTATCCTGATCTTATTAAAGGTCGATCATCAGGAAGATGAATTTAAAAAGATCTATGAATTTTCTAAAAATATGGGATTCCCTGTAAAGCTTGCAGATATTCATGCAACGCTTGATGATATGGATGCTGTGATCACAAAGGCTTTATCTGGAATTGATGTACGTGTATGGCCTTATGAAGTAACTCCTGATATGATCCTTGATGCTGTAAAAAAAATTGAACAAGTTGCTTTATAAAATAACTTTTATCAATTGGGATTCCCTTGAATTTCCTTGATATAAAAAAAGGATATTGGCGTCACGATCATTTTCCTTTTTCTTTTATTTTTCTTCTGTATTAAATTTTTAAATGGCCCGGTGTTCTTACGGTTGCTCCTGTTGGTATTCCTTTTAAAAATGTTGTAGAAAGCTGCACCGTTGGGGCTTACACTATAATCGCCCAATCCAGCAGTCAATGTTCCAAATGCAATATCAAACATCCCTAAGCCAGAGAACCTCCAAACATGATTCCAAATGCATTTTTCATGAAACTTTGTGCCTCGAACGTCATGGTTAAACTTTTTGGTATCATAATTAAAATCTGTGACAGTTCCTTTTTTATTCTTTAAATATTCCATGTTTTATTGATTTCATCTAACTGCTCCATTCTTTTTCGGATCTGCTTCCTCAAAATTTTCTTTGCTCATCTTTTTCCTGCTTATTATTTCTTTTCACCATTAAATCGATGTATGTAGATTTCATTTTATGTCTGCCATTTTATCATATTTCCACTTTTATGTATAGAAACTGTTATATGGAACATCCTATGAACAAAAAAGGAGTTTTACAATTATGGATAATGAAAATTTATTAAACAGTATTTATCAGAACATTGCAATGGTTTTAGAAACCATTCCTGAAATTCGAAAGATCACGACAGACTGTGATTTTAAGGCTTTGATCATCAGCCAGGAAGAAGAATATCAAAATTTATCAGATTCTGTAAAAGATACGATCACTTCCAATGGTGATTCCACAGAGGAATTAAATGATCTTTTGAAAACATATTCTGAATGGATTACCAAATTAAAGGCTATGTCTGATAAAAATGTCAGTCATCTTTTCTGAAATGTGTATTCAGGGATATACGATGGGAATGATCAAAGCAATCCAGAAAAATCATTTTTACTGTGATGCCTCCAAAGAAGCAAAAACATTTCGGTGACAAACTTATTTCTCTTCACGAAAAAGTATTCAGGATTTAAAAAGTATTTGTAATCGTTAAGTTGTTGTGCTATGATTAATCTTGTTATTGATAGATTTTAATGTTCACGACCGATACGGATGCATTCATTTATTTCTATGAATGCATAAAGCAAGTAACGGTTCGTGGACTTTTTTTTTTTTAAAAGATTTTTTATTGAAACACCTGTCATTAACAGTTACATGTATTTTTTTATTTAAGAAAGTAGAGGTACCCAGATGAGTAATGGTACAGTAAAATGGTTTAACGCAGAAAAAGGTTATGGATTTATTTCACAGGAATCCGGAGATGATGTATTTGTTCATTTTTCTGCAATTCAAGGAAAAGGATTTAAGACTTTGGAAGAAGGACAGAGTGTAAGTTTTGAGATTGAAGAAGGACCTCGCGGAAAACAGGCATCTAATGTAACCAAGTTGTAATTTGAATGCGTTGTTCAATGCATATAAAAAACGAAAATAATAGGATAAAAAGTTCTAAATCTTTTATCCTATTATTTCGTTTTTCTCATACATGGACAGCTATTCAAACCACCATATGTGTGTATGTTAGACGGTGTTGAATTATAATTTTTTATATATTCAAATAATTCCTGTCCACTTGTTACTTCTACGTCTGGAACGATATCTCCTTCTGGCATTGGGCGGTTTCTGTGGTTGAACCAAATGACATGCAAGCCAGAATTCTTGGCTCCTACGACATCTATTTCAAAGGTATCTCCGATAAACCATGTTTCCTCAGGATCAAGCTTCATTTCTTTTTTTGAACAGTATGGAATGCTTTGACATCTGGTTTTGCAGCTCCGATGCTGTCTGAGATGAACATTGTTTTAGGGTTGAACCAGTGGTCTAATCCTAATGTCTCTAATTTCTTTCCCTGATTCTTTGTTGTTCCATTCGTTAAAATTCCGATTCTGTAATTTTCTTTTGCAATGATCAAGGATCTGTTTTGTAATTTCTGGTACCTGAATATGCTTTTTTTGGTAATAACGGTATCGTTCTTCGAATTGTTTTGCCTCTTCTTTTGCTGACTTCTACTCCAACATCTGCATATGTTTTCTGGACACGATATGCAAATTCTTCGTCTTCAGAGATTTTTCCTTCTCTTGACATACAGAATGCTTCATCACTGTAGGTTCTTGATGCTTCAAATAATTCCTCACAGTCTGCATCTGTGCGGGCTGCCATCAGTTCTTTTGTGGGCTTTTTCAAATGGTTCCATTAAATTATATAATGTATCATCTACATCAAAAAATAATATTCTTCATCTTAGATCAGTCCTAACTTCTTAAGTGCCATTGTAATTCCTTCTTCTTTGACAGTTCCTGTTACCATAGATGCGACTTCTCCTACTTTCTCACTATGACGTCCCATCGCGATTCCTGTTCCAACTGCCTGCATCATTTCTACATCGTTATCTGCATCTCCAAATGCATATGTGTCTTTCTTGTCAATTCCAAGTTTCTCGATCAGTTCTGTGATCGCATCTCCTTTGTTACACCTTTTAATGTGATATCAATAAATTTTCGCGAACATGTTTAGCGCAAGTAAATACATCTTTAAATTCTTCTTCAAAATCCTTCTTCACCTGAATATCCTTGTAATTCATAACAAGTTTGCTGATGTGAGTGTTTTTTGTGCGGAATTTCCATGGCGCATACCATCGTTGTGGCAGATTAAAAAGTTTGCAGTGATTTTTGAAAAACTCTTCATCCATATGTAGATAATAACTGATATCTCTTTGTCTCAAAATGAATGATCGTATCTCTTGGGAAGTATTCGTTGACTACCTGAAATACCAATTCATCTGGAATACAGATGTTCTGATCACTTCTCCCTCAACTTCTGTATGTGAACCATTACATGTGATCGCTCCCATAAATTTATCAATATCCATCTCTAAAAATCGCTGTGTTCTTCCTGAGCATAACATTGTCAGATATCCATTTTCTTTTAATTTATTCAATGATTCTACAGTTGTTGGTGTTGCTGTTTTAATCTCATCTACTTCATCAACTGTTGTTCCATCATAGTCAAAAAATACGACACCTTTGTACTTTTTTTTTCATAATTTTGCTTTCTCCCATTTTATTCATTTCTTATTTTCTCTATATATAATACACACACTTTATTTTACTTTCTACAGCTTTTTAATTTCAAGATTTTACCAACAAAAATACCAGATTCCTATGAATCGAAATCTGGTATTTTTATTTTATACTCATTTAATATATTTACTTTATTTCTATTTTCTGTTTCTGTTTTTTCATTGAGAACTGCTTTCTGTTTTAAGAAATTAATCTTCGCTGCTTTCGTATAATCAACGCCTTTGAATGCATTGTAAAATTCAAGTACCAGCTGTTCTTTTTCATAATCTGTCCATGTGTCAATACTTCCACCATCTTTGATCAGGGATCTTCCCTTGTTATCTACGATAAATCTGCCCTCTAGTCCGTCTGTTAAAAGATTGCTCCGTCATAATCTAGAACTTTAAAGTAAATTCTCAGATTGTGTTTTTGTTTTTTACATCTGCCACTTTTAATTTGGTATGATCACTGACTTTGACAATCTCATTTTTCTTCAGATTTAATACTGCTTTCTGTACTTTTCCATTCTTTGTTACCACAGATTGTTTTTTAACTGGAATGATTTCAGTGATCTTGTGTGTGTATGTTTGAAAAAACTGATAGATATCTTTGCTTTTTTCTGAATTAGTTTTTTCTTCATAGTAGAGATATCTTCCTTTATTATCTCTGATCACAAGATCATGTTTTTGTCATTGCTTCGCAAAGGTATTTCCTAATGGAGATATAATAACTCTGTCTACGATTGATTTCTTAGATCGTATGATCACTTTTGTCTTCTTTTGCGACCTTGCTTCGATCAACCGCAAGCTGCATAGACCAGTCACCTTTGGTATCCCATAAATAGTTGGTTTTAATATCCAGTTTTACTTTCTTTTTTAATTTTCCAGTAAGATTAAAACGATAAACTCCTTTAATCTTATGGCTGTTGATCCTGTAAGCTTCCGTTACTCCCGTTTCATTTACTTCATCATTTGCTTTTCCATCAATGGAAATCTGTGGTCCAAACCATATACTGTTAAGGTTCCAGCGCTCTTGTAAACTATCTTTTTAACTTTTTCAAGCTTTTCGGCTGTCGTTGTTTTATTTAATGACACTGTATAATACAATAATAAATTACCTTCATCCAGACCGACATTGTCAATTCTTAATGTAATTCCCTGATCTGTTCTGCTTATTCCTGCCTTTTGCATTATTTTTTTGAATCTCGTTTAGTTTCACAGACCTTTGATATTGCCTGCTTCCATGTTTTGTGTCCAATTTTCCTGTTCCTAATGTGATCAATTTCACACCTGCAAACACTGTCACTGTTGATAAAGATAATACAGCCACAAATACCACGGCATTTTTCCAGATTCTATGAATTTTACTTCTTTTTGTTTCTTCCGGCACATCTGTTCCTGTATTTTTTCTCTCTTGATCCTTTTTTTGCTTAACTCATGCTCCTTCATATGCACCTTCTCCTTCCATCTCTAATAAATCCTTTAATTGTTTTCTTCCTCTGGCAAGTCTTGATTTTACGGTTCCTTGCGGTATATCTAAGATTTTGGCGATTTCTTTTGTGGAAAATTCATCATAATAATATAAGATCAATACTTCCTGATGCTGTTTTGGCATTCTTAAAATATAACTTAAAATTTCTCCATCCTCTGATACCATATCTTCTGTCCAGTAATCACTGGAATGTTCCTGTTCTGGAAATTCAAACGGATCTGTTGGTTCCTGTCTCTTCCTGTTTCTTAAGATCTGATAACATTCATTTGCCAGGATCTGAAAGATCCATGCTTTGAATTTTCTTCTTGAACGTAATGTATCCAATATTTTCATAAGCTTTTAAGATGCTTTCCTGCATCGCATCTTCTCCCATCTGCCTGGGTTCCCACGATACTTTTTGCAAATCGAAACATATCTGTTTCATACTGTCACATATACCGACAAAATGTCTCTTTCTTCATTCTTACCTCTCTTTTTTTTTTTTCCCTCTTTTATTGATTCACATATTCGATGGATTTATTTGCCGTTTGGTTCCCTTTTTTTATTTTTAAAAAAGATGCATAAATCAGAAAAAGACACTTCTATCTTCTCTTTGATAAAAGTATCTTTTTCACTACTTCATGCAATTCCTCAAGGACTTTAAGACCTCTTGAATGCTATGGTTACATTATTATCTAAAAATCTCGGTTAAGATCTTATTAACGATTCCAGGGTTTGTTTTTCCCCTGTGTTGCTTTCATTGTCTGTCCTACTAAAAACTGATAGCTTCTTACCAGCTTTGTAGTCTTCGACAGATTTTGGATTATTTGCTACGATCTTTCGGATTGTTGCTTTTAATGCTCCTTCATCATTCATGGATTTTTAATCCATGTTCTTTCTTACGTATGCTGCAGGATCAATTCTGTGGGTTATCAGGATAGAAATAGTTCTTTCTGTCGAATTTGCAATTTCTTGTAATATTACAGTTTGTGGCAAGACCAACTGCCATAGCCTTCTCAACCACTGCCTTGTTAAGGACAGGAAGTGAACCCGGCATACCTGTACATACAGGACATGTATGTGTATTAGGTGCTCCGCCGAATGCTGTACTGCATCCACAGAAGATCTTTGTCCTGGTTGCAAGCTCTACATGAACCTCAAGTCCTATGACTGTTTCATATGCTTTTTACTCATGTTAGTTCTGCCCCCTTTCTGCCACATCTGCAGGTGATATACCCGGAAGTCCTGCAAGATTTACAGGTACTGTATATACATCTCCAAGATACATCTTGATAGGATCACTGAGTGACTCTCCCATCTTAAGAGCTGTTGTAGGCGCAACAGGTCCAAGGATTATGTCATACTTCTCAAATGCCTTGTCGTAGGCCTGCTTTATAAGTGCCTTAGCCTTTAACGCCTTTACATAGTAAGCATCATAATATCCTGAGCTTAGTACAAATGAACCAAGCATGATCCTACGCTTAACCTCAGGACCGAAACCCTCTGAACGGCTCTTCTTGTACATGTTGTGAAGATCTGTATAGCTGTCTGTTCTGTAGCCGTACTTAACTCCGTCGAAACGCTCAAGGTTTGAGCTTGCCTCTGCCGCTGCTATTATATAGTAGGTAGGGATAGTATACTCAACCATTCCCAGGTCAAACTCCTCTACAATAGCTCCCTTTTCCTCAAGCTTCTTAGCCGCCGCATAAACAGCGTCCTTTATATCAGGGTCAAGTCCTTCTGAGAAATAATCTCTCGGAAGACCAATCTTAAGCCCCTTTACATCATCCACAAGAGCACCGGTGAAATCATTATCATCTCTGTTCACTGATGTGGAATCCTTCTTGTCATACTGGGAAATGATCTCAAGGAGTGCAGCACAGTCTGTAACATCCTTTGCAAGAGGTCCGATCTGATCAAGAGATGAACCGTATGCAATAAGACCATATCTTGAGACTCTTCCGTAGGTAGGCTTGATACCTGTAACACCACAGAATGACGCAGGCTGTCTTATGGAACCACCTGTATCTGAACCAAGGGCACATACAACCTCTTCTGCCGCAACTGCTGCCGCAGAACCACCTGATGAACCACATTCTTGTCGCTTTACTTTTTAAAAATTTAATCCATTCAGGATCCGATTTTATAAAATCTTTTATGTAGTGAATGCCTCTGGTAAGATCTGCTAAAATGACAACAGATAAAAATGAAAACGATCACCGCCCACATTCCTTTTTACGATCTTCTTCTTTTTTTTTATTTTTATAGGTTGGATGTTTTCCTCTGTGTCTTCATTGACTGCGTCTTTGTATTTTAATATTTTTAAAATCTGGATGTCGTTTTTCATCATGGATATATTTTAAGGAGAAGTCTTTTGTCAATCGTTATATCCCAATGACCATCTTTTAATGATTCTTGACCGACCTAAGCGATTAAAATCGCGCGGCCACATTGGACTGAACGCACCGTTTCTTAACTTTCTTCACAGATTGGACATTTCTCTCTAAATTTCATAGGCCCTGCTTTCTTACTGATTCGTTTTTTTTATCTTGGAAATGGTATCATATAATCTTAGTGTTTTCAAAAGATTGCTCGCCACCATATCTTTTCTAAATTAAATTAATTTCCACATTTTCTGGAAATGCTGAAGAGTCATTGTATCTTTTCCATCATTTAGATAAATTTCAATAAATGTATTATCATAATATATCTCAATGTTTTTGAGTTCTTCTGACATTGAAACTTCTCTTTGAATTCCGTATTCTGTACTAAACTGATGCTTAAGCGTACTTCGGTCTGCAACTATATGTCCTGCTGCCCAGTCAATCTTAATACTTAGATGATCTTCTTGATCTCCGATCTGAATTTCTGAGATCTGTTTATCTGTCAGATTGATATACCATGTATCTTCTTCTGGTTTAATTCTTTTTACTGTCTATATCAAGATATTGCATATTCATTCTTAATATTTTCTGGCACTTCCCTGGCATAACTTTCCTTCTTTGATCGTTAAGAACCTTGGCATTGTCAGACTATGGATCCACATATCTTCTTTTGCATATGGGGTTCCTGTGCCCCCAACCCAAAGCCACGCAAACATCATTGGTTGTCTGTCTTTTCCATAGAATACCTGTGGTGCATAAAAATCAAATCCTTTGTCGATCTCATCAAATGATTCCACATGAAATGTTTTATCTTCAAGATTTAACTCTCCGATAAAAAATATACACTGGAAAACTCATTGTGAAAACGTTCTCCCCATTGGTGTACGTCCCATTAATGATAAGAATAAAACATCTTTTCCATCTATTTCAATGTAAGATGGACATTCATACATATAACCAAGCTCCAGGTCAATTCCTGTCAGTTCAATATTTCCCTGATATACCCAGTTTTCAAGATCTGTACTCTTATACAAAATCAATCTTGCCTGCCCATCGGTGCTTCCACCACCTAAAAGCATCCAGTATGCTCCTTCTTTTTCAAAGACAAATGGGTCTCTGATCTCCCCCGATCAGTCCTTCTGGCTGTTCATCGATGATCGGATTGTTTGGAGATTTAAGAATTGTACCATCACTGTTCATAACTGCCATTGCCTGTTTTGGGATCTTTCCCTGTTCTGTCTTATAGTTTGCTGTGTAATAAAGATAAAGCTTACCATCTGCTTCTATGGAATTTCCTGAATAACATCCATTTTTCTCATATTCCTGATCTGGAATGAGCATCTGATCAGACCATTCCCATTTTACGAGATCTTTCGAGATCACATGTGCCCAGTGTTTCATTCCGTGTTCTGGTCCAAATGGAAACCACTGATAAAACACATGGTATTTTCCTCCAAAATACGCCAGTCCATTTGGATCGTTCACTAGTCCACATGGGGGATGAATATGATAGGATGGATGCCGTGGAGTATCTTTACAATACTCCATAAGCTCCTTTAAATATGCTTCATGGCTTTTTGGATCGGTGTATATTTTTCTACATCTAAAAATTTCATATTATTCCCCGATCACGTCTTTTTCCTGCTTTGACATTGATTCCTGTCTTAAATGCCACAGGTGTCTGGTTACCTTCATCCGTTTTGACAAATACGACGACTGGATTTAATCCTTTTGCTTCAATCTTTGCTTTGTCAAATTTGAGAATTGGCTGACCTTCCTTCACATGTTGTCCTTTCTTTACAAGATATTCAAATCCTTCTCCCTTCATGGATACTGTTTCGATTCCTACATGGATCAGAAATACACTATTGTTTGTTGTTCGGACACCGATGGCATGTTTTGAAGCTTCCATCACTGTACAGATTTCACCTTCTGCCGGCGCTAAGACTGTTTCACTTGTTGGGATGATCCCCACCCCGTCTCCTAATACTTTTTCAGAGAAGATTCCATCTTTTACATCTTCAATCGCAATAACTTTTCCGTCAACAACTGCTTTGACTGGTACTTTCGCTGTCTCATCAATTGTTAATGCAGATTCAGCTTCTTCCTCTTCTTCACCATGTGGAACACCTTTTGTTTTTTATTATAAATAACGATCAGTACGATTGGTACGATAAATGCGATCAGGTTTCCAATGACATAGAATACTAATTTATTTGGTACTACGATCAGAAGTCCTAATATTCCTGTTAATCCCTGTCCAATGGCTCTTACGCCTGCAAGTTTCATGAATGCTCCTCCACATCCAGCTCCTAAGCAAGAACATACAAATGGGAATCACGGAATATTTTAAGTTTGCAGCAAAGATGGCTGGTTCTGAAATTCCTACTAATGTTGGAATGAAACTTGACATTGCGATATCTCTATCTTTAGAATGTTTCTTTGCTAACAAATACATTCCGATGGCTCCACCACCCTGTGCAATGATCGATACAGACCAGATTCCCTGAATGTAGTTAAATCCTGTCGTAGCGATCAGATTTGCTTCAATTCCCTGAATCGCCTGATGTGTTCCTGTAACTACTAATGGCTGTAATAACGCTGCAAAGACAAATGCTCCAAATGCTCCGAAACTGTTGTATAAAACATCGATCACTGCTGCTAATCCGTTACCGATCATATTTCCAACTGGTCCGAATACTGTAAATAATGCTACGTTTGCAAAGAAAATAGTAATTGTTGGTACGAATACAAATGATACCACAGCTGGTACATATTTCTGTGCGATCTTTTTCTACTTTAGACATAAACCATGCGGTTAAGATTGCTGGGAATACTCCACCCTGGAATGCAACTTTTTGCAATTGCTAATGGTCCAAAATGCCAGTAACTTGCGGCAGATGGGTCTAATACGAATGTATTACGGTTTACAAGATCTGGATGTACCATAACGATTCCGACTAAGATACCAAGGATCGGATTCCCACCGAATCGTTTGACAGCACTATACATTACAAGGATTGGCAGATAATTAAATGTTGTTGCCATGATCGCTAAGAATTCTGCAATATCTGCAACAAGTTTGCTCTGATCTGCTAAGGATCCCTCTAATCCAAATAATCCATTGGCTGTCAATAATGCTTTGACACCAGTCAGGATCGCTGCTGCAACAAATGCTGGAATGATCGGAATAAATATATCAGAGAATACTTTGAATCCCTGCTGTAATTTTCCCATCTTGCTCATTCCTTCTGCCTTGGCATCAGACTGAGACATTTCTTTGACACCTGTTAATTCAATAAATGCATCATAGACATTGTTAACTGTTCCTGTTCCGAAAATGATCATCAGCTGCCCACTATTAAATAAGACACCTTTAACACCTTCGATATTCTCTAATGCTTTACGGTCATATTTTGTTTCATCATTTAAAATCAGTCGAAGTCTTGTCACACAATGTGTCGCACCTTTGATGTTACTGATCCCACCAACGTGATCTACCACATCTTGTGATATTTTTTGTAATCCATCTATACTTGTCTCCTTTTATTTCTTTTTTATTTGTTTATTTTTGTTGCTATTTTTGTGTTTTTCGCTTCTAGTGTTGCATTTAATGCCGTTCCATTAATATATAATGTTGAAATATCCTGGTCTATGATCAGACAGATTTCATATTCTTTGTCTGCTTCCAATTTGATCGGACGCTCAAGTCCAATGTTAAAAGCACTGATACCATGGATAATTTGGACATTTGTTAAAGACAACTTTATTTTCTTCCACAAAGAATCTGTATTCATATGAAACTTCTGTTTCTTCATCTTTGTAAAATCTGATAGAAAATTCTTTCGTTCCTTCTTCAAATTTTACAGTTGTTTTGAATGCTGCGATGCTTCCTGTATCTTCACAAAGAAGTGTTTCTTCTTTGTGTCAATCGTTTTCATACAAGGGTTAAATAAATCTTTCCAACCATCGAATGCTTCCATCATCTGGTTCACCGGTTTTTACCCCAAGTGTTCCATCTTCTTTCTGGAATACTGTGTGGCACGAAAGTTCCTCCCCACAAGTATGCGTTCTTGTCATCGTTATCGATTCTTGTTGGCACCCATCCAAAAAGTACTCTTCGTTCTCCATCAAATGCTGTACGTCCTGCATATATGCTCTACCGTCAAATGCATCATCAAATGGTGCTTCCCAAGGCCCGTATAGGTTCTTGCTTCTTCTGTAATGGATTTTATTACCCTCACTGTATTCTGAGAATACAAGATACCACCAGTCTCCCATCTTAAAGATCTCTGGCATTCAAACATTGTGTAGATTCCTTGGTGCCCAGAAATCTCCTTTAAATTCCCATTTTTTAAATCTTTTGATGTGAAATGTACGAGACGTCCTGTCTGTTTTCTCTTATCTTCTCCCTTTTTGCTCCAAGGATCAACAGATATTCTTCTCTTTCCTCATCCCATAGGACAAATGGATCTCAGTTTCTCTTATCATATCCTTCCTGTGGAGGAATCTCTAATGCTTCTTTCGATTTCTCCCATGTGATCCCATCTTTGCTTGTAGCGTGAAGCAATGTCTGTGATGTCTTTCCTGCCTTTAAGAATTCTCTATTATATCCCCTGTATAAAATGCATGAAATCCTGCCTCTGTTTCAAAAACACTTCTGCATAGATGAACTGATCTGCTTCTTCATCCGTTCCACGCTTTAAGCTTTCTCCATAGTCTTTGTAATCTACAAAATCTTTTGTTGTTGCTAATGCCCAACCGAATGGTTCTCCAAAAGGTCCTGATTTCTTGTATCTCTGATGATATACATAAACTGACCTTCTTTCCATAAGGCATAATATCTCCTACCCAAATACCTTCTGGCTGATAATATAACTGATACATAATTTAATCCTTTCTTTGATTTACCTTGTTGCTTTCTATGGCTTTATTATATGTCAATCGTTTTCATATGTCAATCGTTACCATATTAATTTTTGCACAAAATATTTGGGTGATTTTTGGTAGTTTTGCATAAAACTTATCTTATTTTGTACGTTCTAGCATATTTTTAGCATCAAAAAAGGAAGAGTAGTATTTTCTCTTCCTTTTTTATTCTCTGTTATGTTGTCTGTCCTTCCAGTAATTTTACTGGAAGATCCATGCAGCTTTCTGCTGTTTTTCCTTCAATCAGATCGATCAGCTTATCCACCGCTACCTTTTGCAATCTGTTTAACTGGCTGCTGGATCGTTGTCAGTTCTGGAACAAATCCCTAAAATCTGCTTTGTTCCATCTACTCCGATGATCTTAGATCTTTCGGAATATTGATTCCTTTTGCCTTTGCGACATGAAGTGCGATCACTGCAAGCGAATCATCTCCTGCAAAAATACCGTCAATCTCAGGGTGTGCATTTAACATATCATAAATAAGTTTTTGCTTCTCCACATTCTCCATGATGAACGGTACTTCTAAAATCATCTGAGGAAGCCCTACTTTCTCCATCTCTTGAATATAAGCCTGACTTCGATTGTTACCTGGCATCTTTAATTTACTGTTTCCTCGAATACATAAAATGTGTTGACATCCTTTATCGATCAAATGTCTGGTTGCCATCTGCCCTGCTGCATAGTTATCACATGAAACGACTGGAATATGTTCTCAAGATAACGGTCAATTCCTACGACTGGCATCTTTAACTTGGAGTATGTCTCTTACGACTGCGTTATGTGTTCCAACGATCATTCCATCTACCTGATTGCGTCTTAGCATATCAATATAGGCTTTCTCTGTATCCATCTGATTTTTGCTGTTACACAGAAGCATCTTATAATTTTTCTGTGATAAATAATATTCTATCTGTTCTACAACTTCTCCATGAAATGGTGATGTTACAGTAGGAACGATAACCCCGACAAAATACGTTCTGTTATTTAACAACGCTCTGGCAATCTCATTTGGATAATAATTGATCTCTTCCATAGCATCATATACTTTTTTCTTGTTTCTTCGCTGATGTATCCTCGGTTATTTAATACCCTGGATACTGTTGTGGGAGAAACTCCGCTACTTTTGCCACATCTTTTTATTCCAGGTTTCATTCCATACCTTCCATTTCTAACTTATTCTTAAAGTATCCCATCTTCTCGAAGCAGCTTTCCTACTTCTACATATTCTTCTCTGCTTCCCTCAAGATATTTGATCTCGTCCTCTGTCAATGTACGTTTGACTCTTGCTGGACTTCCCATAACTAAAGATCTATCTGGGATCACTGTATTTTTGTGTTACAAGACTTCCTGCCCCGATCAAGCAGTGATTACCGATCTTTGCTCCATTCATAACAACAGATCCCATCCCGATCATGGAATTATCTCCGATCTGGCATCCATGGATCACGCTGTTATGTCCAACTGTCACCCCATCGCCGATTTTACACTATTCCCTTCATCTACATGGATCGTACAATTTTCCTGTATATTACTCTGATTTCCGATCACAATAGACTCTTCTCCCTTCACAGCGCATTGCTGTAAAGAACAGTACCGTAGATTCTTCTCCTATAGTAATATTCCCAACTAAAACAGTTTCTTTTGCTACTTTTGCTGAATCAGCGATCTTTGCCTGTTTGTAATTCATGTTCTATCTCCCGATATTCTTCTTATTGCTCTTCTGAGAGTAGTTCATTCTTCCTTCTTTCCAACCCTTCTTGTCTGTCTTATCCCAGTCTAGGTTGTCTCCGAAGATATATCTTGTCATCCATAATAAGCTGACCGTTGGAACCACTACCCATAATACTCTGTATTCAAGTTCCATTAAAAATGGTAAAAATGCCAGTCCTGCTGCGTGGATCAGTAAGATCACTGCCCATGCGATGATCAGCCAGTAACCGATCTTAAATGCTTCTGGCATATCTCTTCCCATTTCTTTTCCAAAATAAAAACGTTCTGCTGATAAAATGGCGGCAGCTAATACTGTCATGATCACACACATTTTATAGAATACGTTACCATCCATATATTGTCCTAAAAACATTCCGATCAATGATACGATAAACATCAGGATCAGAACAGCCCAGAGAACCTTTTCAAGCTTACTTGTTACTTTGTTTGTTGTTACTTTTTCTTTCTTCATCTTGTATAACCTCAATCTCTACTTTCTATCAGAAGCAGTTTTCCTTCACTAAATGAAATGATTCCTTCTTCTGCTTCTAATTCATTACTGATCGCGAGCGATTGCTCAAACACTAATGTATGGTCTTTTTAATGGATATTTAAATCCTGTGTTAGTGTGACACCTCGTGCCTCATATATTGGTATCAAGGATACATATTTACCAAACTGGTCTTTCTTTGATATTGTATCTTCATGATTTAAAACCCTGATACGATTGTTTGCATCAACAAGTTCTGCCTTCACACCTTTGCTGTGTGCGTAAAACAACTGTCCGAAATTGCCCATAACATGATCGAGTCTTGTTCCAGTTCCACCTATCATAAGGATTTCATCTGCACCTGTCTCAATTGCTTTTGTATTGCAAGTCCTGTATCAGTATCGTCTTTTTCACATGGTACGATAATCTTCTTGTCTGTTGAAAATTCTTGCATTATATCCTTACTGCAACTGTCAAAATCACCTAAAATAATCTGGTTTTTATATTCAGTCTCTTAGCATAAAGCAGTCCTTTATCAGCTGTAATAACCTGATCTGGGTTCCATTTACTGATATAGTCTTTCGCGAAATTTTCTTCGACTGTTCCGCCTGTTAAAATCAATACTGCATTACCATTTTCTCTTTTTTTTTAGTTCTGTATAAATATTTTACATAATTATCATAACGGATCTTTGAGATCTTTTCCTTCTTCCAATGCCTTTTCACTCCACAGTCTGGTTCATGTGTATGACTGCATCCCTGAACGGCATTCATCTTCATATGGTGCGAATTCCTGAAAATAGTCTTTGATCTCATCTTCTTCAAACATATGA
>VOFC01005335.1_pt1 | contig 21542 bp, 32 predicted proteins | sample 5384161 | NCBI WGS metagenome assembly VOFC01 (sample SAMN12384722, study PRJNA508395) | human gut metagenome | isolation source: healthy gut B | host: Homo sapiens | reverse complement strand
CCGGAAGACATCGGCCGAAAAACCAGAGACAGGATAAAGCCACCGAAAGCATTGGTGAAAACGCACAACAGCTTTTGTCACATCCGTCACCTCTTTAATTTTTTGCGCGCACAAGCCGACAAGAGAGACAAGCACCTCCGAGTCGGCACAAAACGGGTATCCCCGTTTATATGTTTCCTGTTTATTATTTTAACATACATTTTGACAAAAAACAACCGCCCCGAGCAAAGCCGTTTTGTAAAAACAACGTTCCCCGGGCGGACGGTTTATTTGTTTTTGAAAAGCTACGGCTATCGCATTCGGGCCCGGCGTGGGTTCCGACCACACTGCCGGATTTGGGGAATATCTCACACGGTCAAGTCTTTCCTGCCAAAGCCATTTGCTGTCCTCGATATATTTAAGCAGCAAAGGCATCGGAAATGCCGGTATATCCGAGCATAACCGGCCTTGAAAAATCAATACCCTGCCGGATTTTTCAATTCCTGACAAGAAGGTTGTTTCCCTGTTTTGAGCCCCTCGCGCCAAGTTGCTACCTAATTCCATAACTCCGTCGTTAAGGCATATAACCGGCATGTTTAAAACCGTGCCCGCCACGGCGGCGGTTTTGGAAATGCGCCCACCTTTTTTAAGATATTCAAGGGTGTCCACAAAGGGCGACCACAGTGATTTTCGCTTTTCCTGTCAAGCCAATCTGCAATTTCCTTTGCCGAAAGGCCTTTTGCGAAAGGGAAAGAGCAAGGCTCGACAATAATTCCCTGCCCCCCGTTGTCGTTCCGCTGTCCACAACAAAAATTCCCGGAAAATCCTCTGCCGCGATACAGGCACTTTGATATGTTCCCGAAAGCTTTGAGGAAATGGTTATGACAACGGCCTGTTCACCGTTTTTAAGGTGCGGAAAAGCTTTTAAACGCGCCTCGGGAGAGGGCTGGCTCGTTGTGGGAAGCTCGTCGCTTTCGATAAAGCATTTCGTAAAAATGTCTTGCGGTCGATGTCCACTCCGTCGACATATTCCCTATCTGAAAACCGCACGGTCAACGGCACCGTTTCCACCGAATTTTGAACCTCTTCGCCATATCTGCCGACGAATCGACAATTATTTTACACTCATTTTTACATCCTTTCATCGGCCGCCGCTTTTCAAACTTGTCGCTGACCTTTTCAGAAAACGGTAAAATACCTCCCGCTCTCCTCGCTTAAATCCCCACCGACATTTTCCACAACCGAATCGATTTTAAGGGCTATTTTGCCGGCAGCCTCCCGCCCTTTTCGGTCAGCTCCATGGGGGAATTATACCGCTTTTTGCCCTGCTCGCGGCAGCAAACAAATCCGTTTTTTCAAGAAATCCGAGGCTTCTCGAAACAGTGGCCTTGTCCTCCTCGCATTTTCACAAAGCTCGGAGGCCGTCAGCTCCCCGAAAAAGAAACAAAAATAGAGGCAGGAAATATGCGGACTTTTAAGCCCGTATTCTCTCATTTCACGGTTCTTTATTCTTTTTATGTTGCGGTTTATCTTGGTCACCAAGCACCGTAAAGGTTTCAAATTTTCCCTGCGTTTAAGCCCTCCAAACTTGTTGAAGTTTCAACAAGTTTGGATTTTAAACACATTTTCGCCAAAGTCAAGACAAATTTCTGCCGACCGCAAGGCAGAAAAAAAATAAAAAGATGTGAAAAGACCGTAAATGCGCAGATCCTTTTTTCGTATGCGTTTTGTGTGCACTTTCGTGTGTGCTTTTTTTTATTTAGCAATAATTATATTGTTTTAGAAATATAATTTTGCTTTTAAAATCGCTGAAACCCTATAAACAAAGGAAAAGCCGCTGTTTAAGCGGCTTTCCGAATTGTGGAGCGGATGTTTTCATAGATGAACACTCGTCAGAATGATATGTATCCCGCTGAAGGCTACTTCTATATCGTCCAGCGGGATGTTATCAATAACTCAAAGGCTTCTTGCTTGCGTTGATAATCAAGGTAAAGTTATCATCATACAGATAAATCGAATGAACAAAGATATTGATAATGGCTCTGCGCTTGTTTACATCGTCCGCAGGCATATCGCAGACATAGTCAAGAAAAAGCGTGAATCTGCGGCTCGGTTAAACAAATCTTTTTGTTTTTGCTCTATGGCAAGCTGTTCTTCAAGCTATACCTTTTCTGCTTTGCGTTGATTGATACGCTCTGTCAGCATTTCAACCGATTGTCCGAGTTCGATTCCCCGCCAGAGATTTTCAATCGCTGTATCAACTTCTTTAATTGCTTTTCTCAACTCTTTGACAGATATATTATCAGGGCTTTTATTACATTCTTCTGCAACCATCTTTGCAATAAAAGCTATATTTTTCATCGGTAAGCAATTTCAGGCATTCAGCAACCACTCTGTCTTCAATAAGCTGTTTGCTGACAATCTTCTTTTTGCATTTCTTTTTACGGGCGTTTTTACAGTTGTAATAATGATATTGCCGCCCTAATTTTTCCCGTTCCGCCGTATCCAACCATCATCTCCTTACAGTATCCACAAAACAGCTTGGTAGTCAGCAGATATTCTCCCTCGCCGTGTGTACGGGCAGGTGCAGATTTATTCTTATTCATAAGTGCTTGTACCCGATAAAACAAGTCATCATCTAAAATCCGTGGCATACCTCCCGGTGTTTTCTTGGTCTTTGTAAAGGTAAACGCCGATATATCGTTTATTAGATAACAAGCGGCTCAAACTGTTACTGCTGAACTCTTTACCGAGAATGTCTTGATTTTTTCTTCTCTGTAAGTCCCTAATGATTTCCGCTTTCGTTTCGCCGGCGGCATAGCGCTCATAAATTTCACGGACAATTGCAGCTTCATCATTATCGATATAGAAACGACGATTGGAATCCACCTTAAATCAAGCCCCGGATTACTGCCGTTTGATAGACACTTTTCAGCGTTGATTTCCATACCACGGTGAATTTTCTGTGAAAGCTCTGCGGAATAATATTCAGCCATACTTTCCAAAACGCCCTCTACCAAAATCCCCGACGGATCATCGGCAATATTCTCTTTGGCGGAAATAACCCGCACTCCGTTTTCTTCAGCTTTGATTTGTTAATTGCGCTGTCATAACGGTTTCGGGCAAAACGGTCAAGCTGATAAACAAGCACACCCTCAAAGGTATGTTTGTCGCTGTCGGAAAGCATTTTCTGAAATTCCACACGATTATCATTTTTACCCGTCTGTGCTCGGTCAATATATTCACCGACTACGATATAATCGTTATTTTTTGCATATTCATAACAGACCTTTAGCTGTCCCTCGATAGATTGTTCTGTTTGGCTGTGGCTCGAAAACCGAGCATATATTACAACATTCATTTTTATACCTCCATTGTTTCTTTCTACATTATACTTTTCTTGGATTATGAAAGTCATATGTACGGAAAGCAACCGATAGGATTATCGATTGCTTTCTTTGAGAATTTAGGCGGCGTTCTCCAGGGTGCTTTTCAGCCACTTCTCATAGTACGCCTTGCCTTCCTCGCTCTGATAAAATTTGCGTATTTCAGGAACAAGAAATTTTGCAAACGAGGTTAAAAGTTCTTCCGACAATTCAACCTCGTTACGATTAACTTTTACGGTATCTGACATAGGCGCACCTCCTATCTCGAATCTCTGTCTCGCAGCCGTTTTCGGTGGTAGGCTTCACGCAGAGTTTTACAATAGTTTCTTCAATCTGTGCTGTGGTATAGTCTTTCGGGAAGTATTTGCGGATACGCTCAGCAGAGATTTTCACACGCTCCTTCTGATTGGCTTTTTCTTCGCTCATAATGGCGGACAGCCTTTCTTCCGTAAACAAGCCTTGCATACTGAGTTCCTTTAGCCGTTGTGCTTGGGATAAATTAGGCGTGCAATCGCTGTATTCCATTTCAGATAACAGCATTGTCTGTTCTTCGGGGAGCAGATAGGGAAAGCTCCACGGCGGGCGTGAAAGCAATTCTTTTCTCATCCACCATATCCAAAATAGGCGGGATAAGGTTAGTCAGGCGGATATAGCGCTTTTTGAACAGTTTTATAGCTTTCTCCGCTTATTTGTCCCTATTTCAGCCGTAGTACGAGTAACATCGTAATCTGGGACAAGTTGTCCCCAGATTGAATTTTCCGTATCGTTTTATAGCTTCGGCTTTCAGCTTGTAAGCAAAGGCTTTCTCCGAAGGTAAAATATGCTCTCGGTGCAGATTGCTGTCTATCACTGCAATGGCAGCGGCGTCACGATCAAGGGAACAATTAAGGCAGGGACTTCTTTTTATCCCTGCCTTAACTGCTGCACGGAACCGTCTGTGTCCCGATACAATTTCATATTCATCTTCGGTGTTTTCTTTTGGTCGGACAATTAACGGAGACAAAAATACCTTGCTCCTGAATACTCTCGATCAAAGCGTTCATTTCTTCGTTGTCTTGAACCTTAAAGGGATGTCCCTCAAAGGGGAAAAGTTTTCTATTGCAATATTTTTCGGTGTGTTTTTCATCGTTCATAATTCCTCTCTCTGTTTTTTGGTTTTTTTTTGTATTTCCATAGCACGCTCGGTTTCAAGCAATTTCAAGATATGCGGATACCGCTCGGTGATGGATTGTGCGGTTTGAGATTTTCACGCAAAGGTTTTAATTTTGCAGAGATTTCTCTTGCCACCGTTTTGTTCTGTTCTTTTTCCACTTCTTCCGATTTCGGGCGGCGGATACGGTTATAAATTTTCTGCCGTTCTGATTCCAAAGCAGAAATATCTGCGGATTTCTTCTCGATAAATGAAACAAGCTTCTGTGCGGAATCAATTTGATTCTCACAAAAGAAGCTTGTATTCCTTTAAGGTTTGATCTAATTTTCTGACTTCCTGACGTGTGCCGGAGATAGAGGCTTTGGGGATAACGGCTCTATATTGTTGCCTGTAATCAGCTTCCAAAGCTCAATAATCAATGCAAACGCAAGCTGCATCCGTCCATACGCTGTGCTTTTTTAAATTCGTATTCAAGCTGTAACAGCGGTGCATATCGTTTTGGAATACGAATTGCGTAAAGAGTAATATTTTTCTGATTATCAATCAGTCTCTGCCGTATTTTCTCCTGCGTGTATTGCTTGCCTAACGAATCAAGACGGACAGAGCGTTTCCAACCGGGAGCAATAATGGAGGGATGACGGTAATCGTTGTTTCGTGGCGTATAGATGTAGCCGAGATTTTTCAGGTATAAATCAAAGGCTTTCCAGTTGGTTGTATTTGAAATTGCTTCATCAATATCCCGTTTTAAAATATCTCGGTGCGTTAAACCGCCGCTTTTGTGTATCAATAGTCTTTCTTTCGATTACCTGTGAATTTACTCGGCGGCAGTACGCTTTTCCCTCGTTCCAAGCAAAACTGCATCGGAAATCTCTCTCAGCTTGTAATGGTCTGAAATATGGTTCTCAAATTTCCGACCGGTGCGAAAAAGATACCGAATTAACCACAATATGATTATGAAGATTATCTGTGTTCAGATGGGTGGTGACGACTATCTCATAATCCTTGCCCCACATACGCCTTGCAGTTTCCAGTCCAATTTGGTGTGCTTCTTCGGGCGTAACCTCGCCGTTACAAAACTCTGATAACCGTGATAAGCAACATTCCCGCCGAGTTTGCCGTAACGACGCTTAGTAGCCATCATATATTCGTATGCTTTTGCTTCGGACAGTTGATACCCGAAACATACATCGTTTGATCCGTCTTTTTATCATTCTCAACATAACGGAGTGCTGCATATAAATCTTCATCCAAGAACTTTTTTTGTCGGTGGTTTTGTCAGGGTTACGGGCATATTCGATTACATCTTTCAGCCTGTTTTTGACAGGCCAGAATCCAGTGGTTGCCATTTACGCATATCCTCCTTCCGTGGTAATAAAAGTTCCGAATGAATTTCATCAATAAGTGCAAGCAGTTTGTTTTCTGTTTCGGGCGTAAATCCCACTGTGTTGCAAGCTCGCACAATTTGTTGTAGAAATCAAAAAAGACATCAGGAAGAACCGTTATCGGTTCATATCCCAACGCCCTTTGCGCCATATATTCACTAATAGATAAATTGCATTTTCGGCAAGCCGTTTGATTTTGTCTTTTTTCTTTTGAGGTTTTACCCGTATCTCTATGCGGGCAAGTTTTTTTTTTGGTTTCTGTTCATTAAATCAGTCCTTTCTGTTATCGGGGTATTAGGGGCGGCAGTCCTTAAAGAGTAAATCGGCTAAACAGCCGATTTTGAGTTGGAACTTGCCGTACAAGTTCCCTGCTTGTTACGGTATGAGACATCAATTACTTTTCATAAATTCAGTTTCATAGTCTTTCAAATAATCATCAAATAACAATATTCCGTAAACTTTTATGGCTCTTTTCAGGCTCAGCCAACGCTTTTGTATTGTAACTTCAATCTACAGGCGAACCGACTGCCGGAATATCCATACCAAATTTGCCAATTCGGAAGCCATAACCATATATTTGGGAAGTCTTCAAATGGATACAATGAGAATATTTCGTTTCTTGTGTGGTTGATAAACACATGCACTTAACCCATCCAACGGTTCTCACCATCGAAAAATGGCGTCAATAAATTGCGCGTCGTAATATTCAATGAATAAAATATCCGCTAATATCAACTGTTTTCCTTAATTTTGATTTCTGTTCCAAAATGATGCCACAGTGAATTTCAATGAGCATAAAAAATAAGCGACACCACTCTGATGCCGTCATTCACCGAGGCCGTCATTCAAAACATATCGAGGGAATCCATAAGTTCGTTTTTCTTCTTCGGACAGTGCTTTCGGTAGGCTGTGCTGATTCCGTCCTGTATTACAGAAAGGTTTTGCAAGCATTCTGCGAATAGTTTTTCGGATAATCTCAGTTAATTCTTATCCTGGCTCATAAATACCCATTGATAGCAGTAATAACTGCCTTTGTTTTTTGAATCTGTTGCATTTTTTTGCAAATCTCCCAAGCCTTGAGGTCAGCTTCATTATTCAAGTTAAATCTCAGGCTCATTCGTTTGATACTCATAACGCACCGCCGTTTTTAATTAATTTCATTTCCAGCATTCGTTCATACCCTTTGGCAGTAGCACAAATATCATCGTTTACAGTAATACGGTTTTCGTCATATTCAGCAAAATTACGGATCATACAACCGCCTCCACCGACAATATACAGCTTCATCAGTTTTGAATCGTAGCCGTGTTCACACAGTATGCGGAAAATACCTTCCGCATACTCTTTTGCAGTATTGGTTATCGTTTTCAAATAGTCACCGTCAATATCTGTTGTGCCGAAACGAAGCACACGGGTAATCATTTCTTCAGGTGGCTCTGCGTGATGAACTCTCATCAGATTTTCACGGATATGGAGCATACACTGGTGTGTTCCAAATTTCTTGGTAAAACAGCGGTGGGGGTTCGGTTTTTATCATTGACGAACATAATATTCATCGTGCCGTTGCCAATATCGCATAGAGCATATTTTACACCTGAAAAAATCGGATAAGTGATTGACAATAGCGGCAAATCCCTGTGGGTAAACATCTGCACCGACAATGCGGATATGATAATCCTTGCCTTTGAAATTGAAATCGATTGTTTCGTTCTTCAGCAAATATCGTTTGAATTCTTCTCGCTGTTCGCTTACCCAAGTCAGCGGAAGCCCGGCGGCAATCAAAACATCAGCAGAATAGATTTTTGCAATATTCAGCTCCCGTGCGATTGCCGCAAGTGTCAGAACTATAATAATCTTCATCCAGCATTTTATCTGCTGAAAACTCCTTATGCTCTGCGCCAATAAGATAATACTTGTTATTCCAAACAAGCAGATTGTCTTTGAAAATTGGTTCTTTATCATATACGGTCACACCTGCCTGAAAAACAGCAGTTTGCCGTTTTCATATTTCCATAGCCGTGGTCAATACCGATAATATAGGTTTCTTTATATTTTTTTTTCATTGTGATTGTCCTCCTTAATTTTAATGATTTTGGGGTTGGTTTTTTGCAAAAACAGGACAGACATCGTCTGCTTAACATCAAACAGCTTTTTGTCCACACTGCATACATAGGGTGTTCTTAATTTTGATTTGCTGCGATTTTATCAGATTGTACTGCACCCAAAAGACCTCCTTTCTGCTTTGCGCATAAAAAGAACACCTACCGATTTATACATCAATAGGTGTTGTCAGATAATTTTCTTGTTGCTGAATCCTAAATCTTCACCGCTGAACTTTTCGTAAGCCAAGCCAATCTTTCGGATTCTTTTTGTGAATAGCACTGTGAGTTTTGAAACCTAATTCTTCTGCGATTTTTTCGAGTGTAACATCATCCATTCGCATTGTGAGTATTTTCCTGTCTGTTTCAGAAAGCGTGTTTAAAAATTTGCTGACTGCAATCGGTTCTAAAACGATACTCTCAACATTAACACTGTCATCGGGAATATCCCACTCCATTCCGTCTGTATTCTCTGCATATTTTTCTTTTTATTTCATCAAGAGATTCAACGGATATTTTTTGCACGAGTGTGATACCACTTGCGGTAAAAATCAATTTTTGTCGGCTCTTTCGGTAATCAAAATCTTCAAAGCAACGATATTCTGCCGCCACAGCAATGATCTCATTCATATTGTGTTTTGCCATTATTTTAAGAACGAGCCAAGTGAATGTTTCTGAGATTTCTTCTTCGGATATATATCCGAGGTCTTCGTATACATTGCTGCTTTTTAATATCTCCTGTGACTTAGGGATAACTCCCTTCATCTTCCATTCCTTTAATCCAAATAGAAGCTGCGTGCGCATATCTCCAAGACGGCTCATATCCTGAATAAATTTCTCTTTTTGCGCCAAGCCCCATAAAAGGCCACACCATAAAGGCGTAAGCGTCGATGATTACCAGCTTAAATAAATCACTTTCTATTATTTCTATGGCACGACGATCTTGAAGCAATTTTCTTGGATTTCTTGGAATACTGTTTATTTCTTCTCCGCACTTATCCAAAAATGCTTTTGGGGATGAAATAGAATTTTTTGTGCAGAAATATATTCTGCATCAATGGAAAATACTGAATTTGGTCAATATTTACGTTCTGTCAGACAAGCAAAAAATATCAATTCGTCAACTTGCAAAAGCGGTGAGTAAAACACCTACATATATCAGTGATATTGAAAAAAGCTAATAAACCTCCCGAAAGAGGTGATATTGGATAGAATAATTGCAGAATTGCATTTAGAAGAATTCCCAGACATAAGGAATAGGCTATATGATTTAGCTGCAAAAAGAAAAAAGATGTTCCGGCAGATATTAAAAATACCTAATGGAAAATGAATCAATATTAAAAATTATTAGAACGGCAAAATAAAGCCCAAATGAAAAGCAAATATGGGCAAAAGTATCGCAGATTATTTAATTGTGGAGGAATAGAAAATGGCTGAATTAAGAAAAGAAGATTTGTGGGTAATGGCGGATAAAAAGTAATAATATGGATTCTGCAGGTATAAGCATGTATGTCTTGGTCTTATATTCTTGAAATATATTTCTGATAGTTTTGAAAAAGAGCTTATCAAATTTCTCAAGATGAATATGCTGATCAGAAGATAGAGATGAATACCTTGCAAAAAATGTGTTTTGGGTGCCGCAGGAAGCACGTTGGGAAACAATTAAAAACAGTGCTAAAGATCCAACAATTGGTCAGGTTATCGATAATGCCATGTATGTGATTGAAAAAGGAAAACTCCTCTCTTCGTGGTGTGCTTCCTAAGGATTTTTGCAAGAGCATCTTTAGATAAACGTTCTTTGGGTGAATTGGTTGATTTATTATCTGAACTTGAGATTGGAAACGATAAGAACAAAAGACACTTTAGGCTCTGTATATGAATATTTTCTTGGAAAGTTTGCACGTGCTGAGGGAAAACTAGGTGGAGAGTTCTATACTCCACGCAGTGTAGTTGAGTTGATTGTAGCTATGATTGAACCTCACGATGGTCGAGTTTATGACCCTTGCTGCGGTTCTGGCGGTATGTTTGTCCAGAGTGAACGTTTTTGTAGAAGACAGAGAGGGACGAATTGACGGACAATTAGCCATTTATGGGCAGGAATCTAATTATAATACTTGGAAACTTTGTAAAATGAACCTTGCTATCCGTGGAATCGAAGCAAACCTCGGTCAGCAAAATGCGGATTCCTTCCGCAACGATCAGCATAAGAGTTTAAAGGCAGATTATATTATGGCAAATCCGCCTTTTAATATTAGTGACTGGGGCGGTGAGCGTTTGATAGATGATCCAAGATGGAGTAAATACGGTATTCCGCCTACGGTAATGCCAACTATGCTTGGATTTTGCACATGCTTTATCACTTAGCGCCAAGCGGAACGGCAGGTTTTGTATTGGCAAATGGCTCGCTTTCATCTTCTACAATCAGTGAATATAATATTCGTAAAACTTGATTGAAGATGACAAAATCGATTGTATTGTTACTTTGCCGGGTGGACTGTTCTCAACAACATCGATTCCTGTTTGTCTGTGGTTTATGGCTCGTAATAAGCTGAAAAACGGACACCGTGATCGTCATGGAGAAATTCTGTTTATCGATGCAAGAAATATGGAAACAGAACCTTATGAGGACAGTCGTACACAGAGGCAGCTGACTGCAAAAACTATTGATGAAATCACCTCCGCATACCATTCTTTCCGCAACCATGAAAAGAAAGCAACAAAGGAAGATGGTACAGAGATTGAATATGCTGATAAACAGGGGTTTTGGAAGATAGCAATATTGGAAGAAATTCGTGAAAAAGATTATAACCTTACACCTGCAAGTTATGTTGGAATATCGCAAGTTGAGGAACATGATGAACCGTTTGATATTAAAATGAACAGACTAATGAAAGAGTTAAGTGAAACATATGTAAAATCAAAGGAAATTGATTGTCTATTATACGAGAAATTGGAGGAGATAGGGTATGATCTTAAAGACTACTGCCGCAAATAACTATTGTGAAAATATTACAGATGGAACCCATGATTCTCCTAAATCTGTACGTGAAGGATTTTATTTAATTACTTCAAAGCATTTGTCAAGATATTCGATTGATTTTCAAGCGGCTAATAAAATATCATATGACGATTATAAAAAGTTATAGATAGAAGCAAAAGTAGAACAATTTGATATATTGTTTAGTATGATTGGTACTATTGGGACAATATATCAGGAGATGAGCCCTTCAGAAAATATAAAATATGCTGTAAAAAATATGGCGATATTTAAATGCGGAAGTATTATAAAAAGCAAGTGGTTGTTTACTATTTGCAGTCTCCAGAAAAAAAAAATATTTATATGAAAATTTAAAGGGATCTACACAAAAATACATTCCTTTAGAATTACTAAGGAAAATGCCTATTATCTACTGTGATGATTCTTCTATGAGAAAAGTAGTACACAGATATTATCTATATTGGATGATAAAATTAAAAATAATATGCATTATATTGATGTACTACATAATATTCTAAATACAATATATAAAGATCAGTTTATTAGTATTTATGATGATATTCAAGAAAAGATTTTTCATTATAATAATTGGGTTTATTCAAATGTTTTTGACCAAATTAAAGAAATAAAAATAAAAAACAAGGATGAAAAAGACTACCCAGTCCTTTCAGTTGTAAAAAGAAGGTGAATTTTAAAGCATCAGAAGATGTTTTTACAAAACAAGTTTATAGTAAGAGCACTAAAAACTATAAAAATTGTTCGCCGCAATCAAGTAGCATATAATCCGGCAAGAGCAAATATCGGTTCTATTGCCATGCTCAAAGAGTACGATGTGGGACTTGTTAGTCCGCTGTTTTTGAGATGAAGGATACGATTACTCCTACTTTCTTTTATTACTATATGAAGCAGCCGATATTTCAGGAGATGATCAAACACCATGCCATTGGCACAACAAGGCAGAACTTCCCTTTCGAAGCGTTTAAAATGTTTCCTATGGTTGTACCGCCGATGGAACTTCAATTGAAATTTGAAGAAATCGCAAAACCTATTGAGCAGAAAATCGCAAAAACCTGTTAAAGAAAATGAAGTGTTGGCAGAGATTAGAGATACCCTACTCCCCCAAATTGATGAGTGGAGAACTGCCAGTGGAAGTGGGTGAGAAATAATGTATGAAAATCCGTATTGGTGTAATAGGTTCTGTACAAGATTTTATTTGGGAAATTAAACTTTTAATATGGGTACAGATACAGAACATCAATTATTTTATCGTGGACAAAATGACACATCTTTCGGTTTAGCACCGAGCATTTTTGATGGACAGGTTAGATTATGAAAGCAAGATTTTTTTCTGAAATTCTTGTGAATTGTCCAGAGGAATTTATTTCGCATAAAACTCCTTTTGAAAAGCTGACAAAAATGCAGCATTATGAATTACCTACTCGTTTGTTGGATATTACATCAAATCCATTAGTGGCATTATATTTTGCATGCCAACCTCCAGAAGCATACAGGTGAAATTAAAGGATATTATGAGCAGGATGAAGAATGGTATAGAGAAATACAGATCTAGAAGAGCTGAAAAAAATCGCTTGGAGGAGTGCAGTAAGCTTGAAGATGCTGATGGGGAAGTATTTGTATGGATCGATACACCACTATCGCCTGATGATCCAAAAATAAATGTATTATCAAATTAGCTAGAAGCTGCAAGAAAGGCTCACAGCGATTCTTTTTACAAATGAAATTAATCGCTTTACAATTGAAAACTCAGTGAAGAAGAAGTAAAAATCTATTTTACAAGATTTTAGTTATGTTACCCGTGGTGAAAGTCTGGATAATAACAGAATAAAGAGGCAATCAGGAGCATTTATTCTTTTTTGGTATGGTATACAATAACTTTGAAAGCGATCTGTATTCTAATAAGAATGTTCCATTCCATATTAAAAAAAGAATATTGAATTAACAATAAATGCAAGGAATGCTTTGCTGGAAAAACTTCAATTCAAATAGCAGAGGAAAATGATGAAGATATTGATGAAGGAATGAAGGAATATATTAATAAACAGAATAAATTGCTTACCGATAAAGCATATTCTTATGTCATTCAAAAAGAAAGAAAAAGTACATTCTGGCGGAACTTGACAAACTTTGGGGTTAGCCAGAAGACTCTGTTTCAGAGATTGATCACCAAAAAATATATAATTAATTCTCTTGATAAAAAAAACCGTTATTGCTAAAAGAGTATGATGTATTAAAATCAGAGATCGAGGAAATAAAAGAAAATAAAGAAAAGAATGCTGAAGAGCAAATTAGCAATCTTGAACAGAAAAAAAGAACTTGATAAAACTATACGACCTAGCGTTACTAAGTATGATACCGTTATCGAAAAAGTTTGTATTTTTCTTGGCTTTAACAAATCAAAAACTAAGCAAGTACAGAAAGATTTTGCTAACGCATCAGAACTTTTTCTGCGCCAGACTGGTATATTTTTGATTCTCAAAAAGCTACATACAGATTATTTGTTAAAAAGTATTTTATCAATAATGGTGTTTCAGTTGATGAAGCAGAAAAAAGCTGCTACTCAAATAGTAGAAAAACTATCAGAATTAAAATATGATAAAAAAGCGAGGTGAATAGAATGTCAATTTTATAGAAAATGATCTTGAACAAGCTGTATTGGAGTGGTTTCAAGATTTAGGCTATCAAACTCAATATGGACCAGATATTTCGCCGGGAGGAAGCTTTTCAGAGAGAAAAGTTTTGGAGATGTTGTTCTGTACGATAGGTTACATAGTGCATTAAAGCGTATTAACAAACAATATTCAATGATACGATTTCAGAGCTGGTTAAGAAGATTACTCGTCAGCAGAGCTTGTCTATTGTCCAAAATAATGTTGCGTTTCAAAAATTATTAACCGATGGTATTGATGTAGAGGTTAAGCAGAAGGACGGGAGCATAAAAACCGAAAAAGCTTATATTTTTGATGCCAAAGATATTGAAAATAATGAGTTCTTGGCAATCAATCAATACACTGTAATTGAAAACGGAAAAGAACGCAGACCTGATATTGTTGCGTTCTTAAATGGTATTCCTGTTGTTGTAATAGAACTGAAAAATGCGACAAACGAAGAAGTAGATATTGTTGATGGGTTTAATCAGCTTCAGACTTATAAAAGAGATATTCCTTCTTTGTTTTTATTACAATGCCTTTATGATCACAAGTGATGGTATCAATGCAAAAGTTGGTACAATTACTTCTGATCTGGATCGCTTTATGTTCTGGAGAACAATTGATGGAGAAAAAAGAATCAGGACTTTCTTTTCACCGCAATTGCAAGTTATGCTGTATGGAATGATGAATAAAAAAGAGATTTTTGAACATTGTTTCAAAGTATAGCTTCTTTGTTCATGAGGAAGATAAGTCTTTCAAAATTTTGCCCGGTTATCATCAATTTTTGCTGTAAATAAAGCATTGTATACCACTCACTTGGCAGCTTCTGAAAATGGAAGCAGAAAAGCAGGTGTAATTTGGCATACAGGGTAGCGGAAAAAGTTATTCTATGCTCATGTATACTCGTCAATTGGTTTTAGAACTGAATAATCCGACCATTGTTGTTATTACTGACAGAAATGACTTGGACGATCAGCTATTTGCCACTTTTTCAAAAAGTGCCGATTATTTGCGTCAAACGCCCAAACAGGCAGACACGAGAAAAAAAACTACGAGAACTATTAAGCGTTCAAGCTGGTGGTATTGTATTTACGACTATCCAAAAGTTTTTCGCCAGATGAGAGTGACCAGTCGATGGAAGCACTGACTACCAGACGAAACGTGTCGTTATAGCAGATGAAGCGCATCGCAGTCAGTATGGGTTAAACAAAAAGAAAAAGATGGAAAAGTTTTTTTGGTTTTGCGAACATATGCGAGACGCATTGCCGAATGCTTCTTTTATCGGTTACTGGAACTCCTGTTGAGTTGAGCGATAAGAATACACCTGCCCTGTTTGGTGACTATATTGATATTTACGATTTGACTCAAGCGGTTAAAGATAAAACTACTGTTCCGATTTATTATGAAAGCGGGATTGCAAAGTTAGATCTTCCGCAGGAATTAAAGCCAAAAGATTGATGATGAGTATGACAGCATTGTTGAGGGACAGGAAGAAACTTTACGCTGAAAGCCAAAAGCGTAAATGGGCAAGGTTAAAGAAGCCATTGTTGGAACAGACAGTCGTATTGATGTAGTGGTGAAAGATTTTATCGCTCATTACGACCTTAGACAACAGGCGATTAATGGTAAAGTTATGTTTGTAGCTATGTCCAGAAAGATTGCAGTAAAACTTTACTCAAAAAATTGTAGAATACCGTCCGGAATGGCATAGTGACGACATTGATAAAGGTACAATTAAGGTCATTATGACTTCTGCAGCATCTGATCCACCTGAATTTCAGCGCATTCAACTACTGCATCTCAGAAAAAAGCTACTTGCAAAGAGAATAAAAGATGTTGAAGATGAATTAAAAATTGTTATTGTTTGTGATATGTGGTTGACGGGGTTTGATGTACCTTGCCTTCACACAATGTATGTCGATAAACCAATGAGCGGTCATAACCTTATGCAAGCCATAACTTTGAGTTAATCGTGTGTTTTAAAGACAAGCCCGGCGGTTTAATTGTAGATTATATTGGTATTTCAGATAATTTAAGTGCATTAGCACAATATACACCGTCTGACCGAAAAACAACAGGTATTTGATCCACAATAAGTAGCAATAGATCTCATGCTTGAGAAGTATGAGCAAATTCAAGGAATATTGCATGGATTGGATTACTCTTCTTACATAAGCGGCTCGGCAAGTGAACGAATGGCGTGTATTGTTTCTGGTGTGGATTTTGTCTTGGGTAAACCGGAAGATGAGAAAAAAGAATTTCTTAACTTGGTTGTAGAAATTGGTAAGGCATACGCATTATGTTCAACCTCTGAGCAAGCTCAGGCAATCAATATAGAGATTAGTTTTTTAAAGCCATCAAATCAGGTATTATAAAAAATACTACCAAGAGACAAACAGAAGAAAACGAAAGATCAAATAGAATATGAAATTGGTCAATTGGTTTCCAAATCAGTTATTTCTGAAGAAGTCGTTGACATATTTGCTTCTGTTGGATTGAATAAACCGGATATTTCAATTTTATCTGATGAATTTCTTGAAGAAGTAAAAAGGACTGCCACAAAAAAATTTAGCTCTGGAACTTTTTACGACGTTTGCTTGACGGCAAGATTAAGGCGATAGCTAAAAAGAATGTTGTACAAGCAAAAGAATTTTCTGAAAATGCTTGAAGCCTCAGTAATTCAATATGAAAAGCGTTCTTTAGAGACGGTAGAGGTTATAAAGGCTCTGGTTGATATGGCAAAAGATATGAATGAGCTTCATAAAAGAGGAAGAAAAAGCTAGGGTTATCAGACGACGAACTGGCATTTATGATGCGATATCTTCCAATGAGTCTGCCAGAGATTTCTATGAAAATGATGTCCTAAAACAAATTGCTAAAGAACTAAACAATCAGCATTAAAAAAATAATATTAAGGTTGATTGGGATGTATGAAAAGTGTTAGAGCAGATGAGAATTCACTGTAAAAAGGTTGGCTCAGAAAATATAAATATCCACCGGATAAACAGGCAACTGCGGTGGATTTGATAATAAGAGTGCTGAAAAAATGTGTGAAAATGAATTATTAAAATAGTCCGGCTCCATTGAGCCGGACTCATTTTTAATAAATCAACTTTAGAATTTACAATTTCTCTTGCTCTGTAGCAACATTGTTCATTTGCTGCAACCCATTCCGTTATGCCTTCAGTTCTTTTTATGCAAGTTGCTTTGCAATTTGAAGAAACATATTTTGAGCTTGATTTTCAATATCAACAAGATAGTCGTTTGTTTCCCACTTTGTCAAAAGGTTCATATAAATAATTTTATGGGTGTTTGTTTTTCAAATATCTTGCGTGTCCTTTGTCCCCATACCCAATCTGGTTGACCTTTGTTGTTCAGGGTAAGATGAGATTTTGGCAGTAGATAATCTCCTACCTGAGTGTATGCCACCCATTTGTTCAAAATAATGATTTTTCCATAATTCAAATATCCTCCTTTAATAAATTAGTAAATGGAGTATCATTACTGACGAAAGTATCAGAGTGTAAATGCGCTAACCGAAAGCCTACAATAAAACTATCTTATCTAGCAGTCTCACCATTTACAACTGCCCATTGAATTAACAAAAAATTAAAAACTTTTTCTTTTCTTCGCCGGAAAGTTTAGATGTTAAATATATAAGGCATCGTTTAATACAAGTTCTTTTTGCCATTGTTTTTATTTGTGCCTAATGCCTCTTGCTTGCGGCTCGATATTAAATAATGAAAATGAGAACTGTTCTATAAATCCAACATATCTTGTTTTCTGATTTACATTGTAAAAAAATACCAATGTGCCGATTAAACCAGGTTCACAGTTTTCTTCGGTATTTATCTTTAGTTTGCCTTTGCTTAGTCCGATAAATGTGTGGAATAAACGATTTTCACCATTTTTTATTGGGCGTTAGCATTAGCCGCCTCCTTTTTCTGCAAAAGAGGGTGATTCTTTTTCAATGAACATGGCATCTGAAGCTAAAAAAACCGGTACTGCCTCTCCACCGCCTCCTGGTAGGCGCGCATCGTGTTTTCATATCCAGCAGCGCTGACCAGCATAATCACCATGTGCTTTCCGGCAGATGAAATTGGTAATCAGCCCATCAGTACCCGGAAGTTGCAACGGGATAGAGAAATATATCGGTGTAACCTTCATCAGCGCGAATTTCACCGTATTTGGCGGCTACTGATTCCAATGTGCGGGTGCTGGTAGTACCTACCTGGCAATGACTCTCTCCCGCCGCCTTAGTATGGTTGATGCCGGGCGGTTTCTTCCGGTAGGCGGTAATGCCGGAATGCATTTTATGCTCGGTGATTTCATCAACTTTGACAGGGCGGAAAGTACCCAGTCCAACATGAAGGGTCACATATCCAATATTGACACCTTTTGCCGCAGCTTGTCCATCATTTCCAGGGTAAAATGCAACCCGGCAGTGGGAGCGGCGGCAGAACCCAACTCATGGGAATAGACAGTTTGGTACCGTTCCTTATTTTGCAGCTCTGCCGTAATATAAAGTGGGAAGGGGCATCCGGCCGATTTTTTCCAGAATATCAAAAAATTGCCGTCGTATGAAAAAGCGTACCAGACGGTTGCCCCCCCTACAATCTCCAATACATTGGCGCAAAGCAACCCGCCGCCGAAAGTGATCGTCACGCCTGGCAGCGCTTTTTGCCTGGTTTCACCAGCACTTCCCCTACATCAGGGACCTTTTTTGCTCCAGTAACAGCATCTCTCGATGCGGGCACCGGTCTGCTTTTTCTCCATACAGGCGAGCCGGTAATACCCGCGAATCATTGACGATTAAGCAGTCACCGGCGTGGAGGAGGTCCAAAAGGTCGTAAAATGCAGATGTTCAATCTGCCCGCCGGGAACAGGCAGATGCATCAGGCGGGAGTGGTCACGTGGCTCAATGGGAGTTTGCGCAATGAGATTCGGGCAAATCATACCAAAAATCACTTTTTTTCATTTTCTTTTTCACCTATACGATAAAACATCAAAAAAATAATTGACAAGTCTGAATTTAAAGTGTTACTATAACAAAAAATACTGACGGAAAGATGGTTTTTCCTGCACTATGGGCCCGTTTGTTATTATAATGCAACCTGCGGCGGTTTACAACTGGTTTTTCCAAAGCGCATTCTATGAAAGATAGAGATTTTCGTCGAAAGAAAAAGCCTTTTTTCTGTCACCATTTTCGGGTGGAAAAAATAAGATGGCAATAATAAAAAAAGGTCAGGACAATGAAAAGAGTTCAAAGTCGGCATCATCGGTGCGACTGGCATGATTGGTCAGAGATTTGTAAAGCCTTTTGGAAAATCATCCCTGGTTCGTCCGGTGGTTTTGGCGGCCTCATCCCGTTCGCGGGAAAGACTTTATGAGAAAGCGGTTGGCTCCCGTTGGGCGTGGATACCCCCATGCCGGAGCAGATGAAGAACAAATGGTTGTGATGGATGCTGCCGCCGACATGGAAAAAATCGCAGCTCTGACAGACTTTTGTTTTCTGTGCGGTCAATATGGATAAGGCCCAGACCCGTGCATTGGAGGAAGCATATGCCAAACTGGAGTGTCCGGTGATTTCCAACAACAGCGCGCATCGAGCTACCCCTGACGTACCGATGATGATTCCGGAGATCAATGACAATCATGCGGCGTTGATCGATATACAGCGCCGCCGCCTTGGAACCAAGCGAGGGATTTATCGCGGTAAAATCAATTGTTCGCTGCAAAGTTATGTTCCGCATTTACCGCATCCGCTCATGGAGGAATTGCTGCCGTGACAAAAGTGCTGGCATGCACCTATCAGGCGATTTCCGGTGCGGGTAAAACGTTTGCCCTTGGCCGGAAATGGATGACAATGGTCATCCCGTTTATTTCCGGAGAAGAGGAAGAAAAGCGAGCAGGAACCCTTGAAAATTTGGGGTTCTGTGGGGCCGGAAGGTGTAATTCCGGCCAAAATGCCTTTGATTACTACCCAATGCCACAACAGAGTGAATGTATCCGATGGGCATATGGCGGCAGTTTTGCAAGCTTTACCCAAAAAAACCGACGCTGGAGCAGATCAAAGAAAGTGGGCGGCATTTGCGGGTGCGCCTCAAAACTGGGTTTGCCTAGTGCTCCCCAAGCAATTTTGCATTATTTTGAAGAGCGACCGGCCCCAGCCCAAGCTGGACCGGATGCTGGAAAAACGGCATGGCCGTCAGCGTAGGACGTTTAAGGGGAAGATACGCCAGTATGATGTGATTTGTCTGCCTTTCTCATAACACCCTGCGCGGTGGGCAGGCGGCGCTGTTTAATGGCGGAGCTGCTGGCGGCTAAGGGCTATCTGGATTAAGTACATACCGGCTGAATTACGGCTTGTTTCGGCGGAGAAACCACATCTGTAGCGATTGTTGGAAAGGCGGTTGATCTGAATAATGAAACAAAGCTGTTTTTTCGAATGCGGCTTCAACGCTGATTACTCCCATGTATCGAATGGTTTCGGTGAATTTGGAAGAGATGAAGCGCTTGGTGGAATGGCAGATTGAACAGGATCGACGCGCTGGTGGCCTGCGGCACCACTGGCGAGTGTGCAACCCTCAGCCGGGAAGAGCATCTGCAGGTGATATCCTGCGTGGTGGAGCAGGCGGCTGGACGGGTTCCGGTTATTGCAGGCAGCGGAAGCAATGATACGGCCTTCTCGGTTGTTACCTCAAAGAAGCAGCCTTCATCAGGGCGGATGCGTTGATGTCGGTAACGCCGTATTACAACAAGACAACCCAGGAAGGGCTTTTGCGCCACTTCTGTACGATTGCCGAAGCGGCAGGACTGCCGTTAATCGTTTACAACGTCCCGTCCCCGGACGAAGTATGGATATCTCGGTGGAAACTTGCCGGAAACTATCCCGGAACATCCTCTGATTGCCGGGAATAAAAGAGGCAAGCGGCGACGTGGCAAAGGCTTCTCGCATTGTAGAGAGTATTGCGGTGAGGATTTGCCGATTATAGTGGAAATGACGATGTTGCGCCGCCAATTCTTTCCATGGGGAAAAGGCGTTGCTTATCCGGTGGTTCTAACCTTTGCCGGATCACGTTGCGGATCTGTGCCGGCGAGGCTAAACCAGGATATGGCTGGCTGCCGGGCGATGCAACTGCTGCGCTTGCTGGGGCTGATCGACGCTTTTATTTGCGCGAGTGAATCGATCAAGGAAAGCCGTGAATTTTGCCGGGTGGAAACCGGCCCCGTCTGCCTGATCCGATCCTTCTGAAAAAGTTCATCTGTTACGAAAAGAAATACAGCGCCTTGGAATTTCGATTCTGGACACAGGAGGTGAAGGAAGATGGTGAAAAAATTCTCAGGCAGACTGGCGACCTCCTATTAGCCGGAGTGCTGCACGGGATCAGGCGGATACCCGCATTTTTCCGGCACTGCTTGGCGGCCTTGCCCGCAGTACGCCGAGTCGCCGCCTTTTTGCCTCCTGGCCCAAACGGACGGCTGCGCTGTGCCAAGCGCCAAAACGGATTTGCTGTTTCGTTTTGCCGCCAGCTCCGTTCAACAGACGGGCGGCTCCCCATACAGGATTAGGGTGACGGGCAAAACGCTTCTGGAAGGGAAGCGGATGGACGACGTAAGGAGAGGTCCAGAAGATTTTTGGGATGGTTGCCGATGCTAGAATGTTGCTATACTTCGTGAAAGAACGGCTTTTGTCGCCTGTTGTGACGACTGGGATGCAAGGCGGTTTTAGAGGCTTTGCAGGGATGAATAAGAGAAAAGGGGCAATTCCTGCCCCTCTTTTATGAATGGGTCCCTACCTCGACATACTTTACAGTTAACATTGACATCCCCAAGACAATTGTAGTAAAAAGGCCCTGGTTGTTGCCAATACGTAATA
>VOFC01004831.1_pt1 | contig 21549 bp, 33 predicted proteins | sample 5384161 | NCBI WGS metagenome assembly VOFC01 (sample SAMN12384722, study PRJNA508395) | human gut metagenome | isolation source: healthy gut B | host: Homo sapiens | reverse complement strand
TTTTGATATTCGTGATAGACGGGTTCTTCAGGTTTTCCATGTGTTCCGAGAACAGTCTGCGTTCCGTATGGATGATCGGGGAAAAGAGCGGTCAGAACAGCTTCATACACTTTACGGCCATCACTGGTAAGAACATGTTCTTTTTCTTCGTACACAGTCTCAAGCTCCGTATGAAAGCCACGGATTACATTGTTTTCAAAACGGTCCGCCTGTATCTTGGCCCAGTTGTCAATCTGGTTGGAAGGAATATCTTCCACGTAGACCGTTTGGTCAAGCCGGTATACGCATTTGTTCCAGTTGCACCAATAGCAGACATCAGTTTATCATATTCGTTCGGAATTGCCAATTTCGAAGCCTCATAAGAAACACTGTCGATCTGATGATAAATAGCCTGGCGTTCTGCTCATCAGTAGTCTTACGATACACCTCAAAAAAGCTGTTCGATCTGATCGAGCATCGGTTTTCCTGTTCGTAATTCTGCGTGCCGAACCGCTGAGTTCCTTTAAACATCAAGTGTTCAAAATAGTGTGCCAGACCGGTCGTTTCGGCAGGATCGTTTTACCTCCCACGCGAACGGCAATATACGTTTGAATACGTGGGGTCTCTTTATTCACAGTCATATACACTTTCAGGCCGTTATCCAAAGTATAGATACGGGCTTTCAGAGGATCGTTCGGGACCGACTCGTATTTAAACGGGGAAGTCTCTGCAACATGCAGTTGCCAAAAAAGGAGAAGAAAGGCTAACTGAAGAAACTGAATCGTTTTACGCATAAATTTTAGATTTAGATAATTACATGCGTCAAATATATGCAATTTAAAATAAAAATAGCTCTTATCCGAAAAAAAACAGAACAAGAGCCGATTTTTCGGATAGGAGCTAATATATGCTCGTACAAAGATTATATTTACATTAAAGGCCGAACGCTTCTTTTACTTTATCGACATAATCCAGTTTTTCCCAGGTAAACAGTTCCACTTCGCAAACGGTCGGTTCCGGATTATAACGAGAAGTCGCAATGAAACACAACCTGCGGTTTACGTCCCATATGACCGTAAGATGCAGTTTCCGGAGATAGATCGGGTTACGCAATTTCAAACGTTCCTCGATTGCTTTCGGGCGCATGTCAAACAGATTCCAGATCTTTTCTGCAATCTCTCCGTCTGTCATTTTCACGTTAGCGGCCGAATGTATTCACGAAGATATTCATTGGCTTTAGCCACACCGATCGCATACGAAACCTGTACTAGCATTTCATCAGCCACGCCAGCGGCAACCAAGTTCTTTGCAATATGACGAGCAGCATAAGCAGCAGAACGGTCTACTTTCGAGGGTCTTTTCCAAAAATGCTCCACCACCATGAGCTCCTTTGCCACCGTATGTATCAACAATAATCTTACGACCTGTCAAAACCGGTATCTCCATGAGGCCACCGATCACAAACTTACCGGTCGGATTCACATGATAGATAATAATATCATCATTGAACAAAGCCTGAACATGAGCCGGATCGCCATCTATTGTGCAATTGCAGGTTTGGTTACGATTGCCTGTTACGTTACTTTAAATAAGAATGGATTTTATAGCAGGAGAAGTATTATATTTCAATAAGCCCTTGAAGTGGACTTCATTTGATCTGGTGAACAAGTTCCGGTATAAATTATCGCGGAAGCTGAAGGTGAAAAAGATAAAAGTGGGACACGCCGGAACTTTGATCCGCTGGCGACAGGGGTAATGATTGTCTGTACGGGCAAGGCCACCAAGAGGATCGATGAATTTCAGTATCAGACAAAGGAGTATGTCGCTACCTTGAAGTTGGGGGAAACGACGCCTTCTTTTGATTTGGAAAAAGAGATAGACGGAGTATATCCGACAGAACATATTACCCGTGAGGAAGTAGAGAAGGTGCTACAGTCGTTCGTGGGAACGATTCAGCAGATTCCACCTGTGTTTTCGGCTTGCAAGGTGGATGGTAAGCGAGCGTATGAGTTGGCTCGCAAGGGTGAAGAAGTGGAATTGAAGTCCAAGACGCTTGTGATCGATGAAATGGAACTGTTGGAGTGTGATCTGCCGGTAATAAAGATACGGGTGGTTTGCAGCAAGGGCACTTATATTCGCGCTTTGGCACGTGATATCGGTGTTGCCCTTCAGTCGGGTGCTCATCTGATAGCTCTCGAACGGACTCGTATCGGAGACATCACACTGGCCAAAATGTATGTCTCCCGATGATATAGATACCTTTTTAGATGAAAATATCATAATCAGAAAGGATTGTGAGGACTGATAATGATAAGAATAAAATAAAAATAGAATTTATATTATGAAGCTGTCGAAATTCAAATTTAACTTACCGCAGGAGCTGATCGCTCTCCATCCGGCAAAGAACAGGGACGAGTCCAGATTGATGATTGTCAATCGCAAGACCGGAGAGATCGAGCATAAAGTGTTTAAAGACTTGCTCAGCTATTTTGGAGAAAAAGATGTGTTTATCTTCAATAACACGAAAGTTTTTCCTGCCCGTTTATACGGAAATAAGGAAAAGACCGGGGCTCGTATCGAAGTTTTTCTGTTGCGTGAACTGAACGAAGATCTCCGTCTTTGGGATGTATTGGTCGATCCTGCCCGTAAAAATCCGTATCGGTAATAAATTGTATTTTGGTGAAGATGATTCGATGGTGGCTGAAGTGATCGACAATACGACATCACGCGGCCGTACCTTTGCGTTTCCTTTATGACGGGAAACCATGATGAATTTAAAAAGGCATTGTACGCATTGGGGAAACCCGCTGCCTAAATATATCGACCGTCCTGTAGAACCGGATGACGAAGATCGTTATCAGAATATTTTTTGCGACGGAAGAAGGTGCAGTGTGGCTCCCGCTGCAGGTCTTCATTTCAGCCGTGAGCTGATGAAGGTCTGGAGATCAGGATTGCCAGTTCGCTTTCCTGACATTGCATTCCGGTCTGGGCAACTTCCGCGAAATCGATGTGGAAAGATCTGACCAAGCATAAGATGGATTCTGAGCAGATGGTCGTGAACGGAGATGTCGTGAACATCGTGAATACGGCGAAAAGGATAACGGCCGACAGATTTGTGCGGTCGGTACGTCCGTGATGCGTGCTATCGAAACGGCTGTCAGTACGGATGGCCACCTGAAAGAGTTCGAGGGCTGGACGAATAAGTTTATCTTCCCTCCGTATGACTTTAGCGTGGCTACCAGCATGGTGACAAATTTCCACATGCCGTTGTCTACATTATTGATGATGACAGCTTCTTTCGGGGGATATGATCTGATTATGGATGCTTATGACGTGGCGTTGAAAGAAAAAATATAGTTTCGGTGCTTATGGCGATGCCATGTTGATCCTGTAAAAACGGGTACTTATGGCGCTTGCATACCTGGGCTTGGGGAACCAATATAGGGAATAAGCGACGGAACATGATAACAGCTGCAGCATTGCTGGCTGAAAGGGTGGGAGATATTCTCGCCCTTTCCGGTTTCTATGAAACGGAACCGTGGGGGGTTCGAGTCGGAGAACTTTTTCTTGAATGCGGCTGTTAAATTGAAGACTTCTTTTCTCCGTTGGAATTATTGCGGATAACCCAGCGGATCGAAAAAGAATTGGGGCGCGCGGAAAAAGCAGCGGAGTCTATCATGACCGTATTATCGATATCGATATCCTTCTGTATGAGGACGAGGTTTTGCAGATACCGGAGCTTACCTTGCCGCATCCTCTTATGCATGAACGGAAGTTCGTGATGGAACCTTTGGCCGAAATAGCTCCGTTTGTCGTGCATCCTGTGTTGAAAGAACGTATAATAGATTTGAAAGAACGATTATGAATGATTTTGAAAAGATATTGACCGGTGGTGGCATGGTCTTTAAGAAAAAGGGAAAAGACGAAAATGCCGGAGAGAAAAAAGATTAAGTTTTCGGACTTCTTGCGTGGTACGCATAAATCGGGTGCTGCCAAGATGAGAGCTGAGTTCAAGTATAAAAAAGCACTGCGTAACACTAAAAGAAAAAATAATTGTCAATTATCAATTGTCAATTATCAATTGTTTCGTACTTTTTGCATGCGAATTGACGTGGATAGATTTGTATTGCTTGCAACCACAGGAAAAAATGCTAAAAACAAGCCCTTTTTAACTGCCGTCCGGCAAAGCAAATTTCCCCTCGTCAATCCATTCATTTGATTTATTAACCGTCAATTGTAAATTGTCTGTTGGCTTTATTGGATCGCTCCATTACTTGTCAATTGTCAATTGTCGATTGTCAATTCAAAAAACAATGAGTTATTTATTCACCTCCGAATCGGTGTCTGAAGGGCTCTGATTCACCCGGTTTTAAATATAAAAAAGCCGTATCCAAAAAGAAGATATCGGATGCGAATGAATTGACTGGATGAGTTCAACTGGGAAAAAATGCTAAAAACATATCCTTTTCGTCCGTCCGGCAGAAAAATCTCTTCAAATAGATTGAGCATTGTCAATTGCGACCTGTGGTTTAAACCCTTTTCAATTTAAAACGATGAGTTATTTATTCAAATCTGGACACCCTGATTGTCTTGGATGCTTTTGGGATGAAGTTCTTGGCGTAAAATCAAAGTGCTTAAACCCTTTGTGGATGGTTGTCTTGGCTGGAGGAAATGTATGTGGATGTGGGAAGTGGCAACGTGATCGAAAAAAATTGGTTATACGAAAAGCGAATACCAGTTTGAAGCGAAATCATGTGGCGTGTTCTCTTCTATCCATGAGCAGAGTGGCGACATCAACCGTGGCGTAGAGCGTGCGGATCCCTATGAGCAGGGTGCCGGCGACCAAGGTATGATGTTCGGTTATGCTACTAATGAGACTGAGAATTATATGCCTTTGGCGTTGGACTTATCTCATAGTTTGTTATGGGAATTGGCGAAGATCCGTAAGGAAGAACACGGATTTGATGCCTTATTTGCGTCCGGACGCTAAGAGTCAGGTTACGATTGAATACGATGATAACGGTAAGCCGTTGCGTATCGATACGATTGTGGTATCCACGCAGCATGATGAGTTTATCGGTCCGAAAGGTATTTCACAGAAGGAAGCGGATGAGGCTATGCAGAAAAAGATCGCAGAAGATGTCAAGAGTATACTGATACCCGCGCGTAAAGGCTCAGTATCCGGCTCATGTACAGGCTTTGTTCAATGATGATATTATCTATCACGTGAACCCGACCGGTAAGTTCGTGATCGGTGGTCCTCACGGTGATACCGGTTTGACCGGCCGTAAGATCATCGTGGATACATACGGTGGCAAAGGTGCTCATGGCGGTGGTGCTTTCTCTGGAAAGGACCCTTCTAAGGTAGACCGTTCGGCTGCTTATGCCGCTCGTCATATCGCTAAGAATATGGTTGCCGCCGGTGTGGCGGATGAGATGCTGGTACAGGTGTCTTATGCGATCGGTGTGGCTAAACCGATGAATATTTTCGTGAATACTTTTTGGCCGTGCGAAGGTGAATATGACAGACGGAGAGAGATCGCCGCGAAAGATCTGGGATATCTTCGATATGTGTCCGAAAGCGATCGAGGAGCGTTTGAAATTGCGTAACCCGATTTATTTCGAGACCGCTTCTTATGGCCATATGGGACGCAAACCCCAGACGGTGACGAAGACATTCTCTTCCGTTATTTGCAGAAGCCGGTTACTTGTGATGTGGAGTTATTCACATGGGAGAAATTGGATTATGCAGATAAGATCAAGGACGTGTTTGGTCTATAAAAAATAAGTGGAAAAAGTAAAGCTGGCTTAAATGGCGAAGTATGTTAAGATACTTTGCCATTTAAGTTAAGATACTTAGCCGATGAAGTTAAGATACTTTGCCAAGTATGTTAACTTACCCTTCCTCTTGGAGCATTTCTACTTCTTTTTACTTTCCTGAACAGGTCGGACGCAAAGATGAAATCGTTCAACGCTTGGTTATTAGAGGTGATTACCTGCTCTTTTGTTCCTTGCCATTCCTTCACGCCTTCCTTAATAAAGATGATATTATCACCAATATTCATCACGGAGTTCATGTCGTGGGTATTGATAACGGTCGTCATATTGTACTCCACCGTAATGTCGTGAATCAAATCATCAATCAATAGAGAAGTCTTGGGGTCTAGTCCGGAGTTCGGCTCATCGCAGAACAGGTATTTAGGATTTAGGGAGATCGCTCTTGCGATGGCGGCACGTTTCATCATACCGCCACTGATCTCAGAAGGATATAGATGTCCAGCCTCGGACAGGTTTACACGTTCCAAACAGAATTCCGCACGTTTCCTGCGCTCTTTCGTTGAGTCTTTAGAGAACATATCTAAAGGAAACATTACGTTTTCCATTACCGTCATGCTGTCGAATAAAGCGGAACCTTGGAACAACATACCCATTTCCCGACGCAGCATATTTAACTCATACTTGTTCATCGTGATCAAGTCTCTACCGTCGTATAATATCTGTCCGGTATCAGGTTTCATTAACCCGATGATATTCTTTGATCATTACCGTTTTACCCGAACCGCTTCGTCCGATGATCAGATTCGTCTTACCATCCTCGAACGTCGTACTTATATCTTTCAAGACGACACGTCCATCGAAAGACTTCGTTATATTCTTAACTTCGATCATTTTTCAGTAAGCATTAAATGGGTTAATATTACGTCGGCAAGTAAAATCATGATACTGCTCATGACCACGGCATTCGTACTTGCCTTACCTACCTCTAGGGCGCCTCCCTTTACGTTATAGCCAAAATAGGCAGCGATGGATGAGATGATGAACGCATATACTACGGATTTGATAATAGAATACCAAATGTAAAACTCGTTGAAGTAGAATTGCAAACCGTACTCGAACGAGGAAGGAGTCATTCCCTGTACTCGTTGAGTAACTGGCGAATATGCCGCCCATGATACCGGTGAACATACTGAAGATAACCAATACCGGAATAAAGATCATCAAACCGAGCATTTTCGGAAGGATCAGGAAGTTGGCTGAATTAACACCCATGATTTCCATGGCGTCTATCTGCTCAGTGACTCGCATGGTTCCGATCTCGGAGGCGATATTACTGCCTACTTTACCCGCTAGGATTAGTGCCATGATAGAGGAAGAGAATTCCAGCAAGATAATCTCACGGGTGGTATAGCCGATCGTAAACTTAGGAATCAAGGGGGAACTGATATTCAAGGAGATCTGGATGGCGATAACCGTACCGATAAAGACCGAGATGATTATGACAATCCAAAGAGAATCCACGCCTAGCTTGTATATCTCTTTGATCAATTGCTTAAAGAACATACTCCACCGGTCTGGAAGTGTTATACTCTTCATCATCAGTAGGGTATACTCACCCATTCTGTGTAATGCTTTATTCATTTTTATCTTGATAAATTTCTGATTTCAATTTGCAAAGATAGCGTAAAATCCACTAATAACCATATAACATCTTAGAAACAAGATTGGTTTTATTTGTAAATCCTATGGTATTAAAGTTTGCCACATCCCTTTTTTTAACTATGTTTGTTTTCTTAAATACTAAAAAATACTTTTATGAAGCGAATTCTTTTAGGGAGTGATCGGCTTGCTGTGTTTATGTGTGGCTTGCCTGCGGAAGGATCTTTCTTTTTAAGCCGGGGAAGTTTGGCCGGATGATAAAGGGGTACATATAAACGCTCATGGTGGCGGTATTCTACGGGTTGGGGATACTTATTATTGGTTTGGTGAACATAAAACGGAGGGCTCGGCTGGAAATCTGGCTCAAGTAGGCGTTCATTGCTATTCGTCGAAAGATTTATATAATTGGAAAGACGAGGGAATCGCCTTATCGGTCGTGCCGGATGATACGACGAGCCATATTGTTAAGGGATGCGTGTTGGAGCGTCCGAAAGTGATTTATAATAAAAAAGAATGATCAATATGTAATGTGGTTTCATTTAGAGCCGAGAGGTGCTGGCTATTCGGGAGCATTGAGTGGAGTGGCTGTCAGTAAAAACGTGGCGGGGCCTTACTCGTTCGTAAACGCTTTCCGTCCGAATGCCGGTTTTTGGCCGGTTAATGTACAGGAACTACATAAGCAACCTTGTACGCTTTCCGCAGATCTACGTTTTAGCGGTGGAGAGTTACCTGCCCATCCGGATAGCTTGAATTTATTGGGGCGTGACCAAATCTCCGGACAAATGGCTAGGGATATGAACCTTTTCGTGGATGACGATGGCATCGCTTATCATATTTATTCCTCGGAAGAGAATAGTACCTTGCATATATCGCAGCTGACCGATGATTATACGAGTTATTCCGGTAAGTACGCCCGTTTCTTCCCGGGGCGTTTCATGGAAGCTCCAGCCTTGTTCAAACAGAAGGGGCAGTATTATTTGATTATGTCCGGCTGTACGGGCTGGGCTCGAATGCGGGACGATCGGCGGTCGCTTCCTCGATTTGGGGACCTTGGAAGGAATTGGAAAATCCGTTTAGGGAGAGAACTCGGAGGTGTCGTTTTATTCTCAGAGCACGTACGTATTGCCTGTACCCGGCCATGCGGATCGCTTTATTTATATGGGAGATCGTTGGACTCCGGAGAACGCTATAGACGGACGTTATATCTGGCTTCCTATCCGATTCGAGGGGGAGCAACCCGTGATCGAGTGGCGATCTGAGTGGAGTTATTAAATTCTCTTATCGCTTTTTTGCGAATGTATGTGATGTAGATCTGCGGATTATCACGTACATTCGCGTTAAATTTTAAAGTAGCTTATGTCAGACGAACAACGAATGGTGCTCCGTACGGAGGACTTGGTAAAGAAATATAGGACTCGTACGGTCGTGAATCATGTATCGATTAACGTGAAACAGGGGAGATCGTTGGTTTGCTTGGTCCGAACGGAGCGGGAAAGACGACCACCTTTTATATGACAGTAGGTTTGGTCACTCCTAACGAGGGTAAGATCTTCTTGAATGACATGGAGATTACGAAATTCCCGGTCTATAAGCGGGCTCGCAACGGCATTGGCTATCTGGCGCAAGAGGCTTCGATTTTCCGGAAAATGACGGTGGAAGATAATATCCGCTCGGTCTTGGAGATGACGGGACGTAGCATTGAGTACCAAAAAAGAGAAACTGGAAAGTTTGATTTCAGAGTTCGGTTTGAATAAGGTTCGTAAAAACTTGGGAGTCCAGCTTTCGGGTGGAGAGCGGCGTCGTGCGGAGATTGCCCGCTGTCTGGCGATCGATCCGAAGTTCATTATGTTGGATGAGCCTTTCGCCGGTGTAGACCCGATCGCCGTACAAGATATCCAGACAATCGTGGCTCGCTTGAAACATAAGAATATCGGAATCTTGATTACCGACCACAATGTGTACGAGACATTGAGTATTTGTGACCGGGCCTATCTCCTGTTCGAGGGAAAAGTCCTTTTCTTCAAGGAACCGCCGAACAACTAGCCGAGAACGAGATCGTGCGCGAAAATATTTGGGAAAAGACTTTGTGCTGCGTAAGAAAGACTTATAGCAGTCGTTTCAATCGCCTGTTTACCTGTATGAACAGCAGGAAAGATAAGGCGGCGATAAGACAAAAGTCCAAAAGATGCTCGGCGGGAATATCGCCTGTGATAAACTCGTTATCCTTGAGACGACTGTCCGACATCCCTATTACGGCGAAAGCATTATTGACAAAGTGGGCGAACACCGGTATCCAGATGCTCTTGCTCCAATAGAGTAGATAGCCGAAATAGGCTCCGAGTATCATCCGGGGCAAGAATCCGTAAAATTGTAAATGGAAGGCGCTAAATAGTATGGCGGCGACCCATATGATCGTATGAGGGTTGGAGGTCCATTTCCCGATCACTCGTTGCAAGGCTCCTCTGAACAGGAACTCCTCGGTTATCCCGGCCGTAACGGCGATAACGATAAGGTTGGCCAGGATTACCCAAACGCTATCGCTGGATAACAGGATCGTCGTCAGTTGTTCGGCGAGGGTTTCTTGCGCCCGCATCCATTCCTCGATAGGAGCCATAAACGCGGGTAACTCCATCTGCTTGTTGAGCAATCCTAGCAAATTGATAACCGGAGAAAATAAGAACACGCAAACTAAGGTGAGAATCCAGATCCTGCCGTCTGTGATTTTCTTGACTGATAGATAATGGCAGGGATTGTCACTACATATCCAAGCCATGGCGATAGATGGTAGCAAAAAAGGTACAGATCGCCGAGATGAACTGAATGAGCCTCATTAAATTAGCGTCTTGGGTTATATCAGCCTGTAAACCGTGGGTCGCAAGTAATAAGCCCGTGGATATAATAGATGATAAAATGGCTCCAGCCAATAAGAATAGCAAGAGGATCAAAAGTTGGATTATCGCCGGACGGGTAGCATATATTCCTTTTATTCTCATAATGATTCATTCAAAGGGTAAATAATTGCCGCCAAATATAAACAAAAGAATAAAAACAGATCAAAATTTGCACGATTAAAAGAATAAGTCTAATTTTGCGACCTAAAAATTCGATACGACTATTAATTAAATAAATCATTCAGAATGAACGTTTCGCTTAAAAACATTGATGCCGTAAGCGGTATCGTGAAATTAGAAATAGTGAAAGCTGACTATGCAGACAAGGTAGACAAAGAGCCTGCGTAGCCTTCGTCAGAAAGCCAATGCCGGGTTTCCGTAAGGGCATGGTTCCTATGGGCATGGTTAAAAAAAATGTACGGAAAGCACGTGCTGGTAGAGGAGATCAACAAATTAGTTTCTGAAAACCTGTACAAGTATATCCGTGAGAACAAATGCATATCTTGGGCGAACCGCTGCCTAACGAGACTGAGCAAAAAGCCGTTGGATTTCGATAAGGAAGAGGATTTCGAATTCTGTTTTGACGTAGCGCTGGCTCCGGAAACCAAGACCGAGTTGAGCAAGAACGATAAACTTCCGTTCTATCAAGTCGCTATCGATGAAGAAATGCTAAATAACCAAGTAAACGCTTATCGCTCAAACTTCGGTTCTTACGACAAGGTAGACGAGGTTGAGGAAAAAGATATGGTAAAAGGTACGGTAGCCGAGCTTGAGAATGGTGCTCCGAAAGAAGGTGGTATCGTTGTTGAAGAGGCTGTCTTGATGCCTATGTACATAAAGGATGAGGCTGAAAAAGCTAAATTCATCGGTGCAAAGTAAACTCTGTGAGTCGTATTCAACCCGAATAAGGCCTACGAAGGTGCAGAAGCAGAGAAATCGCTTCTTTCTTGAAAGATCGATAAAGAGAAAGTGGCTGAGACTACAGGCGACTTTAGCTTTGAGATCAAGGAGATCACCCGTCATAAAGACGCAGAGATGAACCAAGAGTTGTTCGACAAGGTATTTGGCGAGAACGTGGTTACCAGCGAGGAAAGAATTCAAGAACAAGATCCGCGAAGCTTTGGCTGAACAGTTCACTCCGCAGAGCGACTTCAAGTTCTTGACGGATACTCGTGATATGTTGGTTGAGAGAGCTGGCGAGTTGAATTTCGCTGACGATTTATTGAAACGTTGGTTGCTTGCCGCTAACGAGAAGAATACGAAAGAGAAGATCGACGAGGACTTCCCTCAGATCCTTCAGGATTTGAAATATCAGTTGATCAAGGAGAACTTGGTTAAGAAGAACGGCTTGAAGGTTGAGGACGCTGACATCGAGAACTTCGCTAAACGTGTGGCTAAGGCTCAGTTCGCTCAATACGGCATGTTGTCTGTACCTGAGGACGTACTTGACAACTACGCTAAAGACATGTTGAAAAATAAGCAAACACTTCAGAACATCATCGACCGTGCGGTTGAGGAGAAATTGGCTGCTTGGTTGAAAGAGCAAGTGGAACTTGATGTTAAGGAGGTAACCGCTGACGAGTTCAACAAACTTTTGAATAAAAAAGATCTTTACTGGCCTCTTAGAGGTTGTTTTATATCAAAAAAAAGGGCTTTCTCTCGAAAAAATATCTTACCGGATAGCGAAATAAATTGTTTCTTTCAGAAATTTATTTATAACTTTGTTTTTCCGTTAAGTCACAGAGGGAAATCCCTTTTTACGTCTTCTCGGTAAATAAAAGATAGGAGAAAATATGGAAGATTTTAGAAAGTATGCTACAAAGCATTTAGGTATGAGTGGTACGGCTCTGGATAGTTATATGAACATCTCCAGTAGCTATATCTCCCCGACAATTATAGAGGAACGACAGCTGAATGTCGCTCAAATGGATGTCTTCTCTCGGTTGATGATGGACCGTATTATTTTCTTGGGCACGCAAGTGGATGATTATACCGCTAACGTGATTCAAGCGCAGTTGTTGTATCTGGATTCAAGCGATCCGGAAAGGATATTTCAATTTATATCAATTCTCCGGGTGGCTCTGTTTATGCAGGATATGGCATTTATGACACGATGCAGTTTATCTCCAGCGACGTATCTACGATTTGTACGGGTATGGCCGCCTCTATGGCGTCTGTCTTATTGGTGGCGGGAACCAAGGGAAAACGTTTCGGCTTGAAGCACTCCCGTGTAATGATCCATCAACCGCTTGGCGGCGTACAAGGACAGGCTTCAGACATCGAGATTACCGCTCGCGAGATCTTGAAGGTTAAGAAAGAACTGTACACCATAATCTCGGATCATTCAGGTAGACCCTATGAGGAGATCGAGCGCGATGGCGACCGTGATTTCTGGATGACCGCGGAGGAAGCGAAAAAGTATGGCATGATCGACGATGTTTTAACACGTAAATAACAAAAACAACAATAAGAAACTATGGCCAAAACAACAGGCGATACATGTACGTTTTGCGGCAGGAGTAGCCGTGATGTTAATTTGCTTATCAATGGGATCTCTGGTTGTATTTGCGATGATTGTGCCCGGCAGGCGTATGAGATCGTAAAGGAGCAGACAGGAGGTAAGAAAACTTCTTTTTGGTTTGAAGCAGAAAGATCTGCCTAAAACCGGAAGATATCAAGACTTTCTTGGATCAGTACGTGATCGGGCAGGATGACGCGAAGCGTTATCTGTCGGTATCGGTGTACAACCATTACAAGCGTTTACTTCAAAAGGTTACCGCCGATGATGTAGAGATTGAGAAATCTAATATTATCATGGTGGGCGCTACCGGTACGGGCAAGACTTTGTTAGCCCGTACGATCGCTAAGTTATTGCATGTCCCGTTCGCTATCGTGGACGCTACGGTACTTACCGAGGCAGGTTACGTGGGGGAGGATATTGAGAGTATCTTGACCCGGCTATTGCAAGCGGCGGATTATGATGTGGAGGCGGCCCAACGGGGTATCGTCTTCATCGATGAGATCGATAAGATCGCACGTAAGAGCGATAATCCGTCTATCACTCGGGATGTCAGCGGTGAGGGTGTACAGCAAGGTTTGCTGAAACTTCTAGAAGGATCGATCGTGAATGTGCCTCCTCAGGGGGGACGTAAGCATCCGGAGCAAAAAGATGATTGCGGTGGATACGAAGAATATCCTGTTCGTTTGCGGTGGTGCTTTCGATGGAATCGAGAAGAAGATCGCTCAACGCTTAAATACCCGTGTGGTCGGTTATTCGGCTAGTTTGGATACGGCTACCGTAGACCGGAATAATTTACTGAAATACATCACCCCGACTGATTTGAAGTCGTTTGGCTTGATCCCGGAGATTATCGGTCGTTTACCTATCCTCACGTATCTGAATCCGCTGGATCGTGATACGCTTCGTAACATCTTGACCGAGCCGAAGAACTCCATTATCAAGCAATACGTCAAATTGTTCGATATGGATGGCATTAAGCTGACGTTCGATGAGAAAGTCTATGAGTTTATCGTGGATAAGGCGCTTGAGTTTAAGCTGGGTGCCCGTGGGTTACGTTCAATCGTAGAAGCCGTGATGATGGACGCTATGTACAGTATGCCATCTCAAAAGTAAAGGAACTCCATGTAACGTTGGAGTATGCGAAAGAGAAATTTGAAAAATCGGACGTGAACCGTTTACAGGTCGCGTAAACGTAGGCGGTTTACTATAAATAATACGAAGTATGGCAAAGAAGGATCATTTAACAGAAGAGCTAAATCGGCACTTTGGCTTCGGTACCTTTAAGGGGAACCAGAAGGCTATTATTGAGAACGTGCTGGCCGGGAAGGATACTTTTGTATTAATGCCGACGGGGGAGGTAAATCTCTTTGTTATCAATTACCATCCATACTAATGGAAGGAACCGCGATCGTGATATCTCCGTTGATCGCTTTGATGAAGAATCAGGTGGGACGCGATGCGGAATTTCAGTGAGGAAGATGGGGTCGCCCATTTTATCAATTCCTCTTTGAATAAGTCGGCTATCGACCAGGTGAAATCGGATATATTATCAGGACGTACCAAGTTGCTGTATGTAGCACCGGAGTCCTTTGACCAAGGAAGAGAACGTGGATTTTCTGCGTCAGGTAAAGATCTCTTTCTATGCGGTGGACGAGGCGCATTGTATCTCGGAATGGGGACATGATTTCCGTCCGGAATATCGAAGAATCCGTCCGATTATCAATGAGATCGGTAAACGTCCGTTAATCGCTCTGACCGCTACCGCTACACCTAAGGTGCAGCACGATATCCAGAAGAATCTGGGTATGATAGACGCTACAGTCTTTAAATCATCCTTCAACCGCTCTAATTTGTATTATGAGGTTCGTCCGAAAGGAACGAATATAGACTGCGAGATCATTAAGTATATTAAAGCCAACGAGGGTAAATCGGGTATCGTATATTGTTTGAGCCGTAAAAGGTGGAGGAATTTGCCGACATCTTGAAAGCCAACGGGATAAAAAGGCGTTGCCTTACCATGCGGGAATGGATTCGCAAGTACGTTCCGCCAATCAGGGATGCCTTCCTGATGGAACAGGCGGATGTGATCGTGGCTACGATCGCTTTCGGTATGGGTATCGACAAGCCGGATGTCCGTTACGTGATTCATTACGATATCCCGAAGAGCCTAGAAGGTTATTACCGAAACCGGTCGTGCCGGTAGGGATGGCGGAGAAGGCCAATGTATCGGCAAAATTGGAGAAATTCATGCAAAGGAGCCCGTGGCCGAAACAGGAAATCGGCAAACAGTTCCTTTAGAGACTGCAGCCTATGCCGAGACTTCGTCTGCCGGAGAAAAGTGCTATTGCATTATTTCGGTGAGGAATATCATGAAGATAATTGTGGTAATTGTGATAACTGTTTGAACCCAAAGAAGCAGGTGGAAGCGAAGGAATTGTTAAAGGAACTACTTGGAGGTTATCAAGTACGTTGAAAGAAAAGTTTAAGGCAGATTATATCGTAAATATTTTGGTAGGTAACGAAACCTCCGAAAGGTTAAAATTACAAGCACAATGAATTAGAGGTCTTCGGTTCCGGACAGGACGAGGATGATAAAAACTTGGAACGCCGTTATTCGTCAGGCTTTAATCGCTGGCTATTTAGCGAAGGATATTGAGAATTATGGTTTGCTGAAAATCACGGAAAAGGTAAGGAGTTCATGAAGAAGCCGGTATCGTTCAAGATTACCGAGGACAATGAATCTCGAGGAAGAGGAAGAGGAAGTTCCGGTTCGTGGGGGCGCCTCTTGTGCGGTAGACCCGGTTCTTTATTCCATGATGAAGGATTTGCGTAAGAAATTATCCAAGCGGTTGGAAGTTCCGCCTTTCGTGATTTTCCAAGATCCTCTTTGGAGGCTATGGCTACTACTTATCCGATCACGTTGGACGAGTTGCAGAATATCCCGAGTGGGCGCTGGTAAGGCGAAACGTTATGGCAAGGAGTTCATTGAGTTGATCAAGAAACATGTAGAGGAGAACGAGATTGAGCGTCCGGAGGATTTGCGCGTACGTACGGTCGCTAATAAGTCCAAGTTGAAGGTCTCAATCATTCAGCGGATCGACCGTAAGGTGGCGCTGGACGAGATCGCGTTGACTAACGGACTTGAGTTCACCGAGCTTTTGGATGAGATCGAGGCGATCGTATATTCCGGTACACGTATCAATATCGATTATTTCTTGAATGATGTGATGGATGAGGATCATATCGAGGATATTTACGAGTATTTCAAGGATTCGGAGACCGACGGTCTGGAAGACGCCATTGAGGAATTAGCGGTGACTATACGGAAGAGGAGATTCGCTTGGTCCGTATCAAGTTCTTGTCTGAAATGGCAAACTAATGGGAGGGTGGCCCGGTTCCACTCTAAAGAAAAAAACAAATAAAAGAAGCTTATTGTTCCTTCCGAAAGAGATTTATTTTTTTTTTCCTTCGGAAGGAATTTTGTTTTCGTTCGGATGAAAGTTTATTTTCTTCCGAATCGAATTTTTAATTTCTCCCGTATCGATTTATTGCGTGAAAAGTCGTATATTTGCGCGCAATAATTTTTAAGAGCATAAGTTCTATGTCATTTATTGCAGACAGGGTAGTTATGGATGGGTTAACGTTTGACGATGTATTGTTAATCCCAGCTTATTCGGAAGTTCTTCCTCGTAATGTCGATCTCACGACAAAGTTTTCACGTAATATCACATTGAATATACCGATGGTGTCGGCCGCTATGGATACGGTTACCGAGGCCAAGTTGGCTATCGCTATCGCCCGTGAGGGAGGTATTGGTGTGATTCATAAAAACATGACGATCGCCGAGCAGGCAAAGCAGGTCCAGACCGTTAAACGTGCGGAGAATGGAATGATCTATGATCCGGTGACTATCACGAAGGGCAGAAAGCGTGTGGCGGATGCCTTGGCAATGATGGCTGAATATAAGATTGGCGGTATTCCCGTGGTGGATGAAGGCGGGTATTTGGTAGGTATCGTGACAAACCGTGACTTGCGTTTCGAGAAGGACATGAACCGTTCTATCGACGAGGTGATGACGAAAGAGAATTTGGTCGTAACCGGACAATCTACGGATATGGAGGCCGCCGCTCAGATCCTTCAGGAACATAAGATCGAGAAGTTACCGGTGGTCGATAGCCATAATAAGTTGATCGGCTTGATTACCTATAAAAAAAGATATAACGAAAGCGAAAGATAAACCGAAGGCTTGCAAAGGATTCGAAAGGTCGTTTGCGTGTAGCTGCCGGTGTAGGCGTTACGTTCAATACCTTCGAGCGTGTAGCCGCTTTGGTGGATGCCGGGGTGGATGCTTTGACACGGCACATGGTCACTCAAAAGGTGTGGTGGATGTCTTGAAACAGATTAAGGCGCAATATCCGCATATTGATTGTGTGGTCGGTGGGTAATATCGCTACGGGCGAGGCCGCTAAATATTTAGTGGAAGCCGGGGCGGACGCCGTGAAGGTAGGTATCGGTCCGGTTCGATTTGTACGACTCGTGTGATCGCTGGTGTGGGTGTTCCCCCCAGTTGTCGGCTATTTACGATGTGGCGAAGGCGTTGGAAGGAACTGGTGTGCCTTTGATCGCTGACGGTGGCTTGCGTTACTCCGGTGATATCGTGAAGGCGATCGCCGCTGGTGGATCTTCCGTGATGATGGGATCTCTGTTGGCGGGTGTAGAGGAGTCGCCGGGCGATACGATTATCTTCAATGGCCGTAAGTTTAAGTCTTACCGTGGAATGGGGTCGTTGGAAGCTATGCAAAAGGGGTCCAAGGATCGGTATTTCCAAGATGTGGAGGACGACGTGAAGAAGCTGGTTCCGGAGGGAATCGCTGCCCGTGTTCCGTTTAAGGGTTCTTTTGTATGAGGTCATTTACCAAATGGTAGGTGGTTTTACGTGCGGGAATGGGTTATTGCGGGCTCATAATATCGAGGAGTTGCATAAAGCTCGTTTTACTCGAATCACCAACGCAGGTGTGCAAGAGAGCCATCCGCATGACGTAGCGATCACGCAAGAGGCTCCGAATTATAGCCGCGGTGAATAGTAATACAAGTTTTACGTTTTATAAAAAACACTAATTTAATGGGATAGCATACTTTTTCTTGTCGGCTCTCCGTTAGATTAGTGTTATTTTTGTAATGTATATTCGTGCTATGGTAAAAGAATTTTTGATGAAAAAAGTTACTTATTTCATTAGGGGTATTCGCTTGTGTGACAGTTAACGCTCAAACCGCATCCGATTCGGTCGTTATGACGGTCGCTGGAAAACAAGTGCCTTTATCTGAATTTATTTTTTTATCGCGGAGAAGAATGGAGAGGTGGATTTATCGAATACAAAGTCCGTCAAAAACTATGTCGAGCTATTTAAAAATTTTAAGCTAAAAGTAGCGGAGGCGGAATCTTTAGGGATCGACCAGACATCCTCATTCAAAAGTGAGCTGGATGGATACCGGGCTCAGTTGATCGATAGCTATATGTCGGATAAGGAGGGTGAGAAAGCGGCTGCCCGTGCGGTATATGACCGTGGGGATCACTCATTTAGAGTTGACCACATCTTATTCCGTTTGCCGGAGAAGACGGTCTCCAAAGATACGGTAGCTGTATATCAAGAAGCCATGCGGTATACGAACGTCTCCAGAAAGGAGAGGATATGGAAACAGTCGGAAAAGCTTTGGCCGAGAAGGATAAGGAGCATGTCGCTTGCGAATATGTACGTTGCTTGCTCCCCGATGCAATCCCTAAAAGTGTTTGAGGATGCCGCCTATTCCTTGCCGATTGGCGTGGTGTCTGAACCGGTTCGCACGAAATTAGATTTCATTTGATAAAAGTCCATAGTCGTAAACCCAATCCGAGGGCGGGTACATGTCGCTCATATCTTGATCGCCTTCCCGAAAGATTCCGCTATTCAGGACTCATCCCGGCTTTGGCAAAAAGCGCAAGCTATCTATAAAAGCAAGTACAAGGGGAGCTGATTTTGGCGAGTTAGCGAAAGAATATTCTGGGGATGCTGCTTCCGCTAAGAAAGAGGGAGTATTACCTTTGGTTTGGGGTAGGCGAGATGGTCCAGCCTTTTGAGCAAGCCGCTTTTGCGTTGAGCAAGCCGGGTGATTTATCCGAGGTGGTGGAAACTCGTTTTGGTTACCATATCATTAAGTTGATCGATAAGAAGGGACGCCCTTCGTTTGAGGAAGAGGGAAAAAGCTTTGTCGAGACGTATGGGGCAGGGTGAACGTAACTTCGAGTTATATAAAGCTTTCGACGATCGTATGAAAAAAGAATACGGATACGTTTTCTATCCGGAAGCCTATGCGGAGCTGCAAGCGTTATGTAATGATTGTTTCCCCCACGGACGAGGCGTTTTATGAGAAAGCGAAGGATATGAACAAGACAACATGCAATTGGATGGAAAGGGATTTCCCGCAAGCGGAGTTCGCTTATTATATCCAACGTTGTCGTTCTCGACAAAAACGTATGCGGGTGATTTTTATGCAAGAGATCTATGATTTGTTTATCCGCGATATCGTAACGACCGCCGAGCGTAGAATCTGGAGACAAAACATCCGGGATCCCTCATTTGATGCAGGAGTACCGGGATGGGATTCTGTTGTTTGAGGTCAGCAACCGGGAGATCTGGAGCAAACCTCCGCCCAGCAGAAGGTGTTGGAAGCGAAGTGGATTGCGGATTTGAATAAAAAATATCCGGTGACTGTCAACTGGAAATTATTGAAGAAACTAAAGAAATAAAATAAAAGATAGATATGAGGGATAGTCTTCATGTTCCCTAACGTTCGTTGTGTTGTTGGGTGCCTGTAAAGGTTCTCAGCCAGCTGATACTACGGATGTCTTGGTTAGCGTGAAAGGACGTACCCTAAATCGTTCGGAGGTGAATAAGCTAATACCCCGGGGATTTCCTCCGCAGAATAGTCTGTTGCTTGGCCGAGGGCTTTTACCAAGAAATGGGTAAAGGATGTATTGGTGTACGATGTGGCTTTGCGTAACTTAGGGGATGAGAAAGAGGAGGTCGATAAATTGGTAGAGGAGTACAGGCGTTCCTTGGTTCGTTACCGTTATCAGGAACGATTGGTGGAGGAGAAGCTGAAAACTGATATCCGGGAAAGTGATAAATTAAACTATTACGAGGAAAAACCAGAAAAAGTTTATCTTGGATAAAGGCTTGATCAAGGGATTATTCTTGAAAATCCCGGTTGATGCCCCGGACTTACCGACGTCAAAAAGTGGTACAAATCCACAGATGTGGCCTCTTTAGAAAAATTGAGAAGTATAGTGTACAGAATGCCAGTATTTATGACTACTTTACGACAAATGGGTGGATTTTGATGAGGTAATGGACAATATTCCGATGCATGTGTCGAATCCGAATGCGTTTCTGAAGGCGAATAAAGTATGTTGAGGTGGCGGATAGCAGTTATTGTTATCTGTTGAATATCAAGGAATATTTACCTTCCGGCAGTGTGGAGCCATATGATTATGCCAGTCCGCACGTCACGGAAATGCTGGTCAACCAACGAAAAGTTGGAATTCTTGAAAAATTTGAAGACGAGTTATATAACGATGCGATCCGGAGCGGTGACGTGGAATTCCATTCCGAGCCGTGATCTCTAATTTTTATAAATGGGTAACATGATGAAAAAGATTTTAAGTGTATTCTTTCTTGCCTGTTTAGCTTCTGCAGCTTTGTGCTTCATGTATAAGATACTACAAAAATTAGGATAGCTGGTAGAAAAATACTGCTTGCCAATAGTTCTTTTGTTTCAAAATCAATGATACCGTCAAGAATGTGCGAATTGCAGAACGATTCAGCAACAATACTTGGATTTCGCCGTAATTTAGGGCTTAGCATGCATCGCTCCTCTCCTTGCATATCCTCCTCCATCGCTGCAATAGCACGGTCAATCGAAATACCTGTAAAACGCTGTACCTCTCTTTCAGGCAGTTTGGGTGTACCCAAGCCAATAATCCAGCAGATTGAATGATATCTTTTGGACAATACGCCATGACTTAGTTTCACCTCCTCGCCTGATTTATGATTTTTTCAAATCAGCCTTTTATAACGGTCTGCTTTTTGCAACATGTTGATTCATACCTGCAAAACTAACTTCCAGAAAAAATAGCATGCTCTTTCATCATTCCCAAAGAATAAGTGGTGTTCAAAAAGATAATGACACTGTTGCGGTTTGTAACCATAAACATTTATCCTCCAAAAAGTTCATTTGTCTAAGTATATGAACTGTACAAATTATGACACCTTACTGGTAATGGCATAATTAATGTAAGAAAATACGACACAACCGTAGATCTTACATTCCATCTTTTATACACCGTTTTAAAATTTATCATACTTTTCCGTTTGCAGTTGAACAAAGAAGTGTTCTGTGTACATGAAAACCTGTCATTATTATGACTCTACGATATCTGATTTATACAAATTCTGCGTGAATTTTCATCATTCCCATACAAATTTGGTTGCGCATTTGACATATAAAATACTTGCAAAACAAACAAAAGCATATACAACTATCGTTTCGGATAATTGTATAGCGCTTTTCTATCATGAGATAGGAACAAAGTCTCCACGCTCTGCCCGCTAAATGATACCCGATAGAGTTCATTCTGCCCTGCAAACAGTTCCTGCACTCAGCAGCTAGCAACCAGCGGCACCA
>VOFC01006344.1_pt1 | contig 21553 bp, 31 predicted proteins | sample 5384161 | NCBI WGS metagenome assembly VOFC01 (sample SAMN12384722, study PRJNA508395) | human gut metagenome | isolation source: healthy gut B | host: Homo sapiens | reverse complement strand
AGCTCGCCGACGAGGAGGAGGATCTCTCCATGTTCGACGAGTGCCGCGAGGGTGTTACAAAATTTGAGGACGAGCTCGAGAAGCAGACCCTCAGCACACTTTTTGAACGGCGAATACGATGCAAAGAATGCACTGCTGACTTTCCACGCGGGCGCGGGCGGAACCGAGGCTCAGGACTGGACGCAGATGCTCGTCCGTATGTATCAGCACTGGGGCGAGAAGCACAACTTCAAGGTCAGCATGCTCGACTTTTCTTGACGGCGACGAGGCAGGTCTTAAATCCGCAGTTCTGCTCGTCGAGGGTGAGAATGCATACGGCTATCTCAAAGGGGGCGAGATGGGCGTTCACCGCCTTGTCCGGAGTCTCCCCGTTCGATTCATCGGGACGCAGACACATCTTTCGCTTCCCTTGAAGTCATGCCCGAAATTGACGACAATATCGAAGTTGAAATAAATCCCGACGATCTTAAAGTCGACACCTACCGCGCGAGCGGCGCGGGCGGTCAGAAGGTCAACAAGACCTCGTCTGCCGTGCGTATAACGCATATCCCGACCGGCATAGTGGTCTCCTGCCAGATAGAGCGCAGTCAGCATCAGAACCGCGAGGTCGCCATGAGAATGCTCAAATCGAAGCTCCTCGAGATAAAAGAGCGCGAGCATCTCGACAAAATCGAGGATATCAAGGGCGACCAGAAAGAGATCGGCTGGGGCAGCCAGATCCGCTCCTATGTCTTTATGCCCTACACCCTCGCCAAGGATCACCGCACCGGCTTTGAAAACGGCAACATCAACGCCGTTATGGACGGCGACATAGACGGCTTCATCAACGCTTATCTCAAGATGGAGTCGCTCAAGAACCAGGACTGATAACATGAACATTATCGACATTTCGCGCGACGCGCTCAAAACCGAAATATATCCGGGAGATCCCCTGCCGCATGCGGAGTTCGTCAGCCGGATAGGAGAAAATTCGAGCTGCAATCTGTCCACGCTCTTCTCGTGCGTACACACGGGCACTCATGCCGACGCACCCCTGCATTTCATCGACGGCGGCGCGAGCATAGACGAAGTACCGCTCGAACCGTTTATCGGTGCGTGCACGGTCATTGAAGTGCCCGAGGGCGCGATAACGGGCGAGGATATCAATGAAAAATTCCCGCAGAAATGCGAGCGCCTGCTCATAAAGGGCGGCGGCAAGGCTTATTTTCACAGTAGCGCCGCAGACGAGCTCGCCGACATCGGACTCAAGCTCATAGGCACGGATTCCCTCTCCGTCGGCGTAAAGGGCGACCAGGTAGCGCCGCACAAGGCGTTTTTGTGGCGCGGGGATCTGCGTGCTCGAGGGGCTTGACCTGAGCGAGGTTACCCCCGGCAACTACTATCTCTTCGCCGCGCCTGTGAAGCTCGGCGGACTCGAGGGCGCACCCGTGCGCGCGGTGCTTATCAGCGACTATATTTTTTGGGGCAGCCGTTGACGCTGTGCCGTATCTGCAATAAATGAAAGGCGTGTTCTGCTCAATGAAGCGTTTTCTTGACGTTTTGCTCAGCCTGCTGGCTATTATTTTCTGTCTCCGCTGATGCTTATTATCAGTCTGATAATAATCTGCGATGACGGTCTGCCTGTCATATTCAGGCAGAACAGGGTCGGCAAGGGCGACGAGCTGTTCAAAATCAAAAAATTTCGCACGATGAAAAACGGTGCGCCGAATCTTTCGACCGCCGATTTTGAACAGTCGGATGAGTTTATCACCCGTTCGGGCAAGTTCCTGCGCAGGACAAGCCTCGACGAACTGCCGCAGCTGTTCAATGTTCTCGCGGGCGACATGAGCTTCATCGGTCCGCGTCCGCTGATCCCCGAAGAGAGCCACATCCGCGAGCTTCGCCGCGAATACGGAGTATATTCCGTCCGCCCGGGGCTGACCGGCTGGGCGCAGGTCAACGGCAGAGACTGCCTCTCCGACGAGGAAAAGGCGGAATATGACCGCGAATACATCGAGCGCAGATCGCTCTTGTTTGACACAAAAATATTTTTCCGCACCATCTGGGTCGTGCTCACGGGCAAAGACGTTGTCGAGGGCGGAATGAACCATAAGGAAGAAAAATAAGCCGCATATTGCGGCTTTATTTGTAGGTGGCGGTTTTTACACTTTGTAAGGGTAAAGCCGATGACTCAATAAATCCCTATGAAGAAGTTCCAATAGCTGCGCCGATAGCGGACAGCCGCAAGGGGTCCCTACGAAGTGCGCTGTTTAAAAATTGTGCAAACTTCGTGGGCGGATGATATCCGCCCCTACTGTCTTATATTTCTTTACTTGTTACTTTGAGCAAATCAAAAAGCCGCCTCGGAGGGGTTCTCCGGGCAGCTCATTGATATAATATTTTGTTTTATGCCACTCCGAGGTACTCTTCGAGGCACAGGTTCTTCGCTTTTATCTCCTTGGCGGCTTCAACGCCGACATAGCGCCAGTGCCACGGCTCAAAGGTGATGTTCGTGATGCTCTGTTTGTCCTTGGGATATCTGAGCACGAAGCCGTAATCCGCGGCGTGCGCCTGGAGCCATCTGTATTCTTTCGTGTTCTCGAAGCTCTCGTATATCGAGAGAATGTCCATGCACAGTCCCGCATTGTGCTCGCTCGTCTGCGGCGGCAGGATTATCTCCGACGCCATTATCGTCGCCTGCTTCTTGCTGTAGCCCTGCTTCATATAAAGGCTAATGCGCGCCTCGACGTTCCTCTTCTGATGCGCTATCGAGCGGTAGCCCGACAGGGGCGAGAGCTTTATTCCGTCCTCGAGCGCCGCGTTATACATCTCTATATGTGCGGAGCGACGCGGTAGTCAAGCAGTCCGTAGTCATATCCGCCGTAGATGTCAACAACGGTCTTTGCGGTCTTGACCGTGTAGTCTGTGGGCAGAATATAGTCGCGGTTGACGAGGGTCAGGTACCATTTCGATTCGTCTATCTTCGTCACCTTCGGCGAAATCCCGCGTATGCGTATGCATATTCCGTGACCCCGCTCGTGGAGGCTTTTGTGGCCTGCTGAGTTGTTGTCTTTTCGGTCTGCGTCGCGGTCTCCTGCGAGGTTGACTCGGGCGCGGTGCTCTGCGCCGATTCGGACTGCGACTCGCTTGAAGTTTCAGCCGGCGTTTTGCTGTCCTTCGAGCGGACTTTGAGAATAGCGTATGTGCCGACGAGCGCAACGAGTATTACCGCGAGGATAACCGCAAGTATCGAGCGTATATTTTTCTTCATTTTCCATATCTCCCATAAAGGTTTCAACAGCCCTACGGCTGCGACACAAATATATCACAATAAACCTGCCGTGTCAAACTCGCGGTGGAATTCAAAAGACGAAAGGAGTCTTATCATGAAAGCTCAGGACAGTGTCAAAAACTATCCGTCCGCGCTCAGAGAGATGACGAATTTCTCGGTTCGCGGAATCAAAAAAGATCTGCAAGGATGTCGGTTCCCCAGACCCGCCGGCAGCGAGCAGGAGCATGAGGCTCAGAAGCTCATGGCGGCCGAGCTCGACGGCGCGTGCGACAAGGTTGAAATCGAGCCTTTCGACGTGCATCCCGGCGCATTCCTCGGCTGGATACTCACGGACGGCATAATGATGATCGCCGCGATAGTCCTCTTCTTCTTTGGCATGAGCGTCATATCGCTGGTTCTCAGCGCACTCTCGCTGATATTCGCAATCGTGGAGTTCCTGCTCTACAAAAAAATGCTCGACCCCTTCTTCCCCAAAAGACATCGCATAATGTCGTCGCCGTCAGAAAACCCAAGGGCGAAGTCAAGCGCCGCATAATCTTCTCCGGCCATTCGGACAGCGCGAACGAGTGGAGATTCACCTATTACGGCGGCTCGAAGCTGCTCGTTCCGATAATCGGTCTGAGCTTCGTCGGCATTCTGCTCGGGCTCGTGCTCAACATCTGGGCTATCGCCGCAGGTCACGGTTTCTCCATAGCTGAAGACGGCGCGCTCAACATCCTGAGATATGTTTTCCTCGCATGGATACCGATCCTCTTCGTCGCGCTCTTCTTTGAAAACAAGAAGAGACCCGTCATGGGCGCGAACGACAACCTGACCGGCTGCTTTATCTCAATGGCGGTCGTCAAATATATGCAGCACCACGACATCCGCTTTGAAAACACCGAGGTCTGGGTAGTGCTCACAGGCTCGGAGGAAGCGGGACTTCGCGGCGCAAAGGCGTTCTGCAAGGCGCATAAAGACCAGCTCGGCGATGTTGAAACCGTGTTTGTCGGTCTCGATACCATCCGCGACTACGATTTCATGGCGATATATTCGCGCGACCTCACCGGTACCGTCAAGAACGACGAGCGCATGCGCGCTTGTCAAAGAGGCTGCAAAAGCAGAACGGACTCGATATGCCCTATAAGAGCGTTTTCTTCGGCGCGACCGACGCCGCCGCAGTCACCCAGTCGGGCATGAAGGCTGTTTCGATAGCCGCAATGGATCCCGCCCCCGCAAGATATTATCACACAAGACTCGACACTGCGGATAATCTCGACATAAAGACTATTGAAGCCGTGCTCGGCGTTGCGCTCGAGACTGCGTTCCTCTTCGACGAAAAGGGTCTTTCAAACTGATTGTTTGTATATTATAACCAAATATGCCGCCTGTTTTTCAATAATTATAACAAAAATAGGCGGCACTGTTAATTTTTACTGTAATAATTCAAATTAATATGTTATAATAATTCAGTCTAAAGAGCAGCGGAACTGCGGCGCAGCATAATTCGATTTTGTGCGCTTCCGCTTTAAAAACGAAAGGGGATTTAACCTTCATGAAGAAAAAAGATCTATGCCGTATGCGCGCTCGTGCTTGTGGCCGCAATGTTCTTCTCGTTCGCGGCCTGCGATGCCGGCACCACCGACACTGAGGAGACCACAGTCACCGCGATGTCCGAGATGCCCGTTGGCAAAGAGGCAATGGTCAACTATTACAACAGCGTCATAAACGCCGTCAAGGTCAAGAAGCCCGCTGTTAAGAAATTCCAGAGCACGGAGAACGTCTCAAACGTTATCTGCGGCACAGAGGACGGCGAGCGCAACACCCTGCTCGAAAAGTCCGTCCCCACACTCAAGAAGTTCATCTTCGACGGCACGAAGAAAGCCTTTGAAGAGAGCAGAAACGCCGAGACAAAGTACGGCGACGATCTGACAGCCCTCTTCCCCGTATCCGGCGAGCTGGTCGAGCCGCCTCACCGCAGCTGATGTTGAGTCTGCGGAGATAGAGGCAAACGACGACAACAGCCAGCGCACCCCTGACCCTCGTTATCAAAGAGCCCAGCGTCGACCTCGTCAAGAAGGCGTTCAACCTCGGCTCCGAAGAAGACAGAGCAGCGGCAGTCAAGGAATTCAGAGAGAAGCTCAAGGGCTACCTCAGCTTCACCGATATCGAGTCCCTGACCTACACCGAGTGCAAGATAATCTGCGTCATCAACACGAAGGACAACACCGTTGCTTCCGTCGAGTACATAAGAACCGAGAAGATCACGACCACAATAACCGGCGAGGGCACCCCTTGCCGAGATGGCACTCTTCCCCTGCTCGTTCGAGTACACCTACGGCGACAAGTACGAGATGGACTGGACCGATCCTTCGACCACAACCACTGCCGAGGCAGACTAACAAAAACTGAAGTGAGTCCTCCGAGGCAGCTCGGGGGACTTTTCATTTGGCAACTGGGGGGTATGAATTTGTTTGCACGGCTAAACAGCATGGGGCTTTTCGGCATGGACAGCTACATGGTTCAGGTCGAGGCGGATCTCGCAGGGTCTGCCGAGGTTCGATATAGTCGGACTGCCCGACGCCGCGATAAGCGAGGCGAAAAACAGAGTTCGCTCGGCGATAAAGAACACGGGATTTGCCTTCCCCGTCAGCCGCATCACGGTGAACCTGGCTCCTGCGGACACGCGCAAGGAGGGCTCGGTATATGATCTGCCGATTCTCATGGCTCTGCTCAAAGCCGGCAGGCAGATAAACTTTGACTCCGACAACATGGCGTTCATCGGCGAAGTCGCACTCGACGGACTCGTCCGCCGCGTCGACGGCGCGCGCTACCCATGGTCATAACCGCCGCAAAGAATGGAATAAAGACTGTATTTGTCCCGACAGAGAACGCGGCGGAAGGCTCGGTCGTTCAGGGCATTGAGGTTATACCCGTGCGAAGCGTCGAGCAGCTGATAAAGCACCTGCGCTCCGAGGAGACAATAGCTCCCGCGAAGTTCGACGATTTCAGAGACAGCTACGCCCCGGACGAATTTGCGCCGGACTTCCGCGATGTCAGAGGTCAGGCAGAGGTAAAACGCGCGCTCGAAATAGCCGCCGCAGGCGGTCACAACATAATCATGGTCGTCCGCCCGGCTCGGGCAAAAAAGTATGTGCTCGCAAAGCGTCTGCCGTCTATTTTGCCGGACATGACATTTGAAGAGAGCCTTGAAACGACGAAGCTCTATTCCGTCGCGGGCGCGTTGCCCGAGGGCGTATCTCTGATGACCCAACGTCCGTTTCGCTCGCCGCACCATACCGTTTCGCCCGCAGGACTTTCGGGCGGCGGCACTATTCCGCGCCCGGGCGAGATATCATTGGCGCACAACGGCGTGCTGTTTTTTAGACGAGCTGCCGGAGTTTTCGCGTCAGGCGATGGAGGTTCTGCGCCAGCCGATGGAGGACTCAAAAATAACAATTTCGCGCGTCTCCGCGTCGCTGTCGTACCCGTGCTCGGCGATGATAGTCTGCGCGATGAATCCGTGTCCCTGCGGATATTACGGCCACCCGACCCGCCGGTGCACCTGCACCCAGCAGTCGGTTCAGCGATATCTTTCGCGCCTTTCGGGCCCCTGCTCGACAGGCTGGATATTCATATCGAGGTGCCGCCCGTTGAGTTTGCGAGCCTGTCCGGCACTTCGCAGGAGGAGTGTTCCGCAGATATCAGAAAGCGCGTCAACGCGGCGCGAGCCATTCAAACCGAGCGTCTCAAGGGCAGCGGCATTTCATGCAACGCAAAGATGGACGCGGCGCAGACGAAAAAATTCTGCCGCCCGACTCCCGAGGGGCATGATCCTGCTCGAAAGAGTGTTCGAAAAAGCTCGAACTGTCCGCGAGGGCGTATGACAAAATACTGCGCATCGCGCGCACCGTCGCCGATCTCGACGGCAGCGAGACCGTGAACTCCGACCACATATCCCAGGCCGTGCAGTACCGCTCGCTCGACCGCACGCTGTGGAGAAATGTGAAGTGAGACGGCGGACTTATAGCACAGCCTCAAGGCTCCACTGTGTAAGGGGAGCTGTCACGGCGAAGCCGTGACTGAGGGGTTGTTGCGTAAAAGTTCAAAATACCCGACAATTTTGAAAAATTACAACTTATTCAAAGCAATGCCTCCGGCACTTCGTGCACCTCCCTTTACACAAAGGGAGGCTTTGATTCCTGCGAAGCCCCAAAATCAGGTTTATTGACACACAAAAGCCTCCCCATGCGGGAGGCTTTTTTGCTGTTAAAATAAAAAAACGGCTAAAAATCGTTGTTTGTTCACATAATAATTGAAATTTGTCTCAATTTCGTCTACAATAACCGTTGGTATTTGTGATATAATCGAAACGGAAGATGGAGAATAGTATCCATCGGAAAGGTGAAAGGAAAAAAATATGGATTTCAACGGTCAGAAATGCCCTGCCTGCGGCAGGAGCTTCGATCACGATGACGATATAGTCGTCTGCCCGGTCTGCGGCACACCTCAGCACCGCGCGTGCTGGGACGAGAGGGGCGAATGCGTCAATGCATCGCGCCACGCCGAAGGCTATGTCTGGCAGCCCGAGGCGGCCGGTTACAGAGCCGAGTCCCAGCCGGAGGAGCAGACGGAAAATAAGCAGGGTACGCAGGTCTGCCCCATTTGCGGCGCGGAAAAACGACCCGAATTCGCTCAGCTGCACAAACTGCGCGCGCCCCTGTCTGCGGGCGGCGCTCAGCCGTTCAACCCGTTCTTTAACGCGGGCGAGGCGGGCAACCCGTTCTTATACGGCGTAACAATAGACCCGGAGAGCGAAATAGACGGCGCGAAGGTCAAGGATATAGCCTGCACGGTTCAGTCGGCAAGCGCGAGATATATCCCGAAGTTCAAGGCAATGGCGGACAACAAAAAGAAAATAACCTTCAACTGGGCGGCGTTTTTCTTCAGCCCCTACTGGCTGTTTTACCGCAAGCTCTGGAAAGCGGGACTCATTTTTATGGGTCTGATGCTCGCTGTGGCTCTGCCGTTCACTTCGAAGGTTGAGGCGTTCACAACCGCATATCAGGCGTATTCGGAGGCGATATACACCTCGGCTCCGGCTGCGGATGTGGCGACGGCGCTTGAGACCGCTGCGACGGCGGTGATGCCCGTGCTCCCGATGATCGGCATACAGATTGTTCTGCACATTGTCGCCGGATTTATCGCGAATCCTCTCTATAAGCGCAGCGTAGTGGCAAAGGTCAAGAAGCTCCGCGCCGAGTTCCCCCGATGATCGCGCATTTGAGGCGGCGACGATGAGAAAGGGCGGAACATCGATTTTACTTGCTTTTACGGGCTATATAGGTTATTATATAGTATACAATCTACTGTTGTATTTAGTAGAGATGCTTATAAAATAAAAAGAAAGGTTTGGTGCAAAATGAAAGTCAAAAAGGCTATTATTCCTGCGGCAGGTCTCGGCACAAGAGTTCTCCCCGCGTCCAAGGCAGTCCCGAAGGAGATGCTCAACATAGTCGACAAGCCGGCTATCCAGTATCTTGTTGAAGAGGCTGTTGCGGCGGGCATCGAGGATATACTCATCATAACCAACCGAGGCAAGGGCGTTATCGAAGATCACTTCGACCATTCTTTCGAGCTTGAGGCAAATCTTGCCGGCAAGAAGAACAAAGAGAAGATCTACGAAGAGGTCAAGGCAGTCGCAAACCTTGCAAACATATATTTCATCCGCCAGAAGGAGACAAAGGGCCTCGGCCATGCTATCCTCTGCGGCAAGAGCTTCGTCGGCGATGAGCCGTTTGCTGTTCTCTACGGCGACGATGTCACCGTCAGCGACGATCCGGTAACTGCTCAGCTGTGCAGAGCATATGAGAAGTACGGCAAGGGCGTTGTCGGCGTCAAGGAAGTTCCCGACGAGCTCATTTCGATGTACTGCTCGCTCGACGTCACTCCTCTTGAGGGACGCGCAATGAGCTGCCACAAGATCATCGAGAAGCCCACTCCCGAGCAGGTCATGTCAAACTATGCTATTCTCGGCAGAGTCGTTCTTCCGCCCGAGGTGTTCGGTATGCTCGAAAAGGGACTGACTACTGTTAAGCCCGGCGAGGAGCTTTATATTTTGACCGACGTCATGAGCGAGCTCGGCGCAAGAGGCGACCTCGTTGCTTATGATTTCGACGGAATCCGTTACGATATGGGCAATAAGCTCGGCATCATGAAGGCTAACTGTGAAGTTGCCCTCAAGCATCCCGAAATCGGCGAGAGCTTCAAGGCTTATCTCAAGGAGCTCGTCAAGACCCTCGACTGATAAACAACAGCACAACAAAGTTAAGGAGCGCATATGCGCTCCTTTTTTGATGGGTGGGGGTTGCGTTTGCGGTAATGTAGCAGATAACATCCGACCATGCCACACACGTTTTGCTTATTACTTTGAGCAAGCCAAAAGCCTCCGCATGATATCACACGGAGGCTTTGAGTTTTTATTTTTTATTTTACCTGCTTTATCTTGTTGCCGGAGACGAGGAACGCGTGCTCGAAATTTCCATCATCGGGGTATCGTTGACGGAATCGGTATAGAAATTGTCGATTATCGTATCGGGATACATCTCCTTGAACAGCTCGACCTTTCTGCCGCGGAAGCAGAGGTCGGTTATGTGCGCGTTGCCGTCAGTGCGCGAGCAGATATAATTCTTGATGTTGAGCCTGTGCATGACATCGTCGAGCAGAACCTCGGGGCTCGCGGAGATTATTATATCGTCATCCTGCCTCTGGCGGAAATAGAACGGCTTTATCTTTGTGGATATTCGTATCCCAGAACTCGGTGACGAGCGCGTCAAAATCCTCGATGCTGTTGTAGTAATCGGTAACGACATCGGAATACTGCTCCAGCGCTTCCTCGGCGTTTATCGTGCCCTTTGTGTATTTGTAGAGCCCGTTGATAACGTCGGGAATGTACTTGACGAGCGAGGGGTCTTTCTTGAAAAAGAAAGATGAACAGATCAATAAAACTCTCGCCGTCGTAGATGGTGTTGTCAAAATCATAAACATTCATTTTCATTTTCTCCTTGTTCGGGAAGCTCTGCACACATCCCGGATTTATTTTCTCCGTCAAAGAATACCATAATTTTAACTGTTTGTAAAGACTTCCAAAGACGCCCCGCGCGATTGACTAAACGGGTTTAGTTGGTATAATGGTATAAGGTATGTATGAAAATACGAAAGGACGAAAAAACGATGATAAAGATCGCTCCTTCAATGCTCGCAGGCGACTTCTCCCAAAATGGGAGAGCAGGCCGCAATGATAGAAAAGGCCGGCGCGGACTGGCTCCATCTCGATGTGATGGACGGGCATTTTTGTGCCCAACATAACCTTCGGCGCGCCGATCATAAAAAGTATCCGCGGCAAAAGCTCGCTCGTCTTTGACGTTCATCTGATGATAAGCGAGCCGCTCAGGTATATCCCCGATTTTGTGAAAAGCGGGCGCGGATGTTATCACATTCCACATCGAGTCGGATTCCCCCGGTCGACGAGACTATCGACCTCATCCGCTCGTCGGGCTGCAAGGCGGCACTTTCCGTCAAGCCCGGCACTCCCGTTGAGAGAGCGTTTTCCCCTATCTCGACAAGCTCGACATGGTGCTCATCATGACTGTTGAGCCCGGCTTCGGCGGTCAGAAGTTCATGGCAGACATGATGCCGAAGATAAGCGCGCTGCGCGAGGAGTGCGAGAAGCGCTCGATTGATATTGAGATTCAGGTCGACGGCGGCATATCCGCAAAGACCATTGAAGAGCCTGCCCGCCGCGGCCGACCGTCTTTGTCGCGGGAAGCGCGGTTTTCGGCGCGGCTGACCCCCGCAAAGGCGATAGCCGAGATGAAAGATATCGCCGCAAACTGCCAATAATCAATTGCCGGAAAGTTTTTTCAGCGCGTCGCCCTCGGCTATGCACCGCCAGTGCTCCCGGGTGTGCGAAGCGGCGGCAATGGAATTTATCTGCGCGCCGAACTCGCTGAGAATATGCCCGGCGCGTCAGAAACGCTCGCCGAGAAGCAGGCGGTAGACGCCGCCGGACTCATACAGCCCGCTGTTTTCAAGGCTTCTGCCGAGCGCGTGCGCCGCGTCCATAACATCGTCCAGAGAGCCGAACTCATAGACCGCCGTGTTCTCCCCTTTCTTTATCGACGGGGGCTGGCGGACTCCTCGGCTGCCGTCCGAACAGAGGGTGAATTTCAAAACGCATCCTCCCTGCCCGCGGGCACCGCTTCGATTATCATCCGCCCGCTCGGGTCGATGTCGCGCTTGAGTTCGTGACCCGCTCTGTCGAGCAGAGTCCAACCACGCGGCGCGTCTCAATATTCGAGTAGTCCATTTGCTCGTATGTAATATTGAGCGCATCCATGTCGCGCGCCGAAAGCTCTATAGTTATCCTGTTTTCAGCCGGCGCCTGTATCTTCAAAGCGCATCCCTCCTTAATAAACAGAAAGTTCTCTGCCTTATATAATATTACGCGCCCCCGCGGCGTGCAATGCAAAATTTTTGCCAGCGCAATAAGCCGGCAAACGGAAGGTTGGTTTTATGGCAAGATTCAAACGCATAAAAGCGCCTAAAAAGTCCCTATATGAACTATCTGCTCATGCTCGCCGCACCCGCTATAGTCAGCTGGTATTACTACGGCGCGCGCTCGCATTCAGGGCGATACTTACGGGAATTATAAGCGCGGTCGCCGTTGAGGCAGTCGCGCTGCTGATAAATGAAAAAGAAGCTAAACTGCCTGTCGGATATGCACGCGGTGTTCACGGGCTTCGCCATCGCTATGCTTCTGCCCGCCACCGCACCGATCTGGCTGATAGGCGCGGGCGCGGCGTTCGCGATTCTCGTTGCAAAAGATTCCGTTCGGTCCAGGCGCACAAGGCTCCGTTCGTGCCCGCTGCGGCAGGCATGGCGTTTCTGACCGTCTGCTTCCCGGACGAGGTTTTCAAATATCCCGCCATCGACTCGGCGTCGTTCGATGTTTTGACGCGGGCTCGTCCCCTCGCCGCTCAGCTGAGCGCGGGCGGAATACAGCATGTGAACTCCGTCGGCATAATGTCGATGATATCCGGCAATGTCGCCGGCCCTGCTCGGCACCTGCTGCGCGGTCGCGCTGCTCGGCTCATGCGCTCTGCTCACCGCAGGAAAGCCGAAGAGACTCTTCAATGTCCTCGGATTTTTGACCGTCTGCTCGCTGCTTGCGGTAATTTTCCCGCGCGGATCGTTTTCAAGACCGGTATCCCTGCTCACGGAGCTGTGCGCAGGCAGCCTGCTCTTCTCGGGCATATTCTTTGTAACCGACCCCGGCACGAGCCCGAAACACCCGCTGACAAGATTTATCTACGGCGCGTTCGCCGGAATAATCTGCATGATACTGCGCTACTTCGGAACGTTTGAGGACGGCACCTGCTTCGGCATCCTGCTCCAACGCTTTCTGGCCGATAGTTGACAGCTCGCTGAGAAAGATCGGCTACCACAAGTTCATTGAAAAGTCGATGGCAAAGAGCGCGTAAAAGAGAAAAACAGAAAGCAGCATTAAAGGGAGGTGAGCCGGCATGAGTTCAGGCAGAAAATACTCATTCTCCGACGCGCTGTTCAGCAGCACGTTCATTCACAACCCGGTGCTCATCCAGGCGGCAGGTCTCTGCGCGATAGTCGCAGTCGCGACGACGCTTAAGACGGCAGTCCTGCTCGCGGCGGCGTTCTTCCCCGGTGCTCATTATAACGCAGGTCTTCGCCTGCCTCGCGCTCAAAAAAGTCCCGAGATGGATAAGAGTCGCGATATATCTGCTCATCGGCACGGCGATAATTGCCGGAATCATATACGCAATTGATACTTTTATGCCCGAAATCAGCCTCGGCGCGGGTATATATCTCGCCCTGACGGCGGCAAACTCGATAATCGCCCTGCACTGCGAGAAGCTCGCGGTCAAGACCGACCTTCGCCATGCGTTCTTTGACTCCGTGGCAACGGCGCTCGGCTATGCAGCTGTTATTATCCCCCGTCGGCGCGCTGCGCGAAATGATAGGCTCATCCACCATATGGGGCGCAAATATCAAAGTCCCGATGGCCTTCCGGCGATTCTAATGCCGTTTGGCGGATTTTTGTTCCTCGCGTTCTTCGCCGCCGCGCTCAAGGCGCTGATAAACAAGCGCTTCCCCGAGCACTCGGCAGAGACGGAGATGAAGATAAAGAAAACTTCCGTCATAGTCAGCAAGAAGAATCTTCCCGAGGATCTGGCTCCCGCAGAAGAGGAAAAGAGACTGCCGAAGCAGAAGAGACTGTTGAGGCGGAAGAGACTGTCGAAGTCGAAGAGACCGTTGAAGCCGAAGACCCCAAAGAGGACGACTTGGCACACTTTGAGCCGCTCGACGGCAAGGGCAAATTTGACCTTTTCCGATATCTTCGCCAAAGACGACGAAGACGAAGATGACAAGGACTACGGCTCGGTGTTCAACCGCCTGTTCGACGAAGCAAAGGATTTTGACTCCGACGAGAAGAAGGAGGGAGACAAATGAACATGACCTGGTTTTTGATTTGCTCTCCACAGCACTCTACACAGTGTTCATTCAGAACCTCGTCTTCAACGGCGGATACGCGGCGAGCGGAAGCTCTTATGCTCGCGAAGAAGCCGCGCAGACTCTGGATGTTCTCGGCGATGATCGCATTTTTCTCGACCGTCACGGCACTCGCCTGCCGCGCGCTCGAAATGATACCGGTGCTCAGCACCCTGCCCTCGGCGCTGCATTTTGCAATGTTCAGCGGCGTGCTTATCGTAGTTTTCCTGATAACCGGACTCATACTCAAGCTCGCCCTCGGGGCGACCGAGAAATTCCTCGGCACGCTCGGCATGGCGGCGCTCAACACCCTTGTGCTCGCAACTCCCTGCTCAACCGTAGCGCGGCCTATACTCTCCCCGAGAGCATCGGCTCCGGCATCGGCGCGGGTCTCGCGTTCATTCTCGCGGCGACGCTCATATGCAGGGTCTGCACATAATCTCGCAGAATCAGGATATGCCCAAAGCCTTCCGCGGCACTCCGGCGGCGTTCGTCTACGTCGCGCTGCTCTCGCTCGCGTTCTCCGGCTTCTCGGGCAGCTCCCTGTTCTCATAATTAATTAAAAATTCCGACGCCGACGGGTCATGTCATGCCCGCCGCGCGGCACAGAGGATGATGAAAAATGGCAAAACGCAGCAAATATGACAAGTATTTTTCTCCCGGCACTCACAGGAGCATACCCGCGTTCAGCAAGCACGCGGCAGGCGGCTCGAAGCGCCGCAAGAGCTCACCGAGCGCAGGCGCAATAAGATAGTCGGAATAGTCCTCGCGTGCGTTCTCGGCGCGGCTGTTGTCTTCACTGCGGCGTTTTTCGTCACCGATACGCTCCTCGGCATCTCCGACGCGAATGTCGAAACCACGCAGAAGGCCGAAAAGGACAACAAAGGCAACAAAGACAAGAACAACAAAGGCGGCAAGAATGACACAACCGCTCCCGCCGATAATCAGCAGACTTCAGCTGAAATAAAGGCGCGCGTCGGCAATGTCTCCCCTGCTCGCGGGCGGCAGCGGACTCGACCAGTTCGTATCCTCGCTCAAGAGCGCGGGTCAGAACGCCGTTGTCATCGACTTCAAAGATGCGTCCGGCTATCTCAGCTATCCCTCGTCTATAGCGGCTGTAAAAGACAAAGCTCCGTCATCAAAGGCTCAGGCGAACGCCGCCGAGAGCGTCAAGAAAATCCAGCAATCCGGCATAAAAGTCGTTGCGCGCATATACTGCTTCAAAGATACCCAGATGCCGCGCATTGACCGCACCATGGCTGTTCACTACAACAAAACTCAAATGATCTGGCTCGACAACGAGGCTTCCAAGGGGCGGCAAGCCGTGGCTCAACCCCTATTCGCAGACGGCTCAGAACTATCTGCTCGAAGTCGTCAAGGAAGTGAAGAACCTCGGCATTGATGCAATACTGCTCGACGGCGTGCAGTTCCCCCGACTTAAATTCTAACGTTGCGACATTTGACGGCGAGGGCTCGGTATCTAGAAACGCCGTGCTCGTGAATTTCGTCAACTCCTGCGTCTCCGCGTGCTCCGGCACTCCCGTTATCTGCGCGATGAAGGGCGAAGCGGCTGCGGGCGGCAGCAGCGATATATACAACGGCTCTCTCTGGAGCGCGAACGTCTCCGCTTTCGCTGTCGATCTCAGCTCCCTCAAGGCGGACGCCCAGCGCAACTTCCCCGCCTCGAAGAAGGTCATTGAAATGAAGAGCTCGGCTTCAAACACCGACAGCACATATATCCTCACGAAATAAAGGCAGATTTAAATGCATTTTATCCCCTACAACTCGAGAAAAAATATCATCTCTCGCCCGGCGCGGCTGTGCGCTCGGGTGAGGATATGATTTTCAGGATAGTTCTGCCCCGCTCGGAGCAGTGCAGCGCGGTTCGCCTCATTCTTGAGACGGACGGCGGCGAGAGAGAAGATTTTTCTTTCTCGTGGGAGCGAATGCAGGGCGAAAACGAGGAATGGTGGCGGCTCGAAACCGCCGCACCCGAAAACGCGGGGATAGTCTGGTACTTTTTGAATACGACACCCCGTGGGGCACAAAAAAATATCACTTGAATCTAAAGGCAGCGCCGTCATCGGCGAGGGCTCGCGCTGGCGGCTGACCGTATGCCGCGAAAACTGCGACACGCCCCTGTGGCTTCGCGGCGGCACAATGTATCAGATATTCCCGGACAGGTTCTGCCGCTCCGGCAAAACTTCCCTGCCCGAGAACAAGCCCGCGGCGGAATATCACTCCCGCTGGGGCGAAGAGCCCGACTGGGAGCCCGACTCCGACGGAAAAATTGAAAAAATACGACTTTTCGGCGGCGATCTCAAGGGCATCGAAGAGAAGCTCGGCTATCTCGAGAGCCTCGGCGTCACCTGCATATATTTGAACCCGATTTTCTCCGCGCGCTCGAATCACCGATACGACACGGGCGACTACATGAAAATCGACCCGATGCTCGGCACAGAGGAGAATTTCAAGTCTCTCTGCAAGAGTGCGGAAGAGCACGGGATAAAAATTCTGCTCGACGGCGTGTTCAGCCACACGGGCGCCGACAGCAGATATTTTGACAAATTTTCGTCTTACGGCGGCAAGGGTGCATATTGCGACAAAAATTCTCCCTACCGTTCGTGGTATAATTTTCGTTGCTGGCCGGACGATTACGCCTGCTGGTGGGGCGTTGACATCCTGCCGGAGCTAAATGAGACAGACCCGGGCGTACTGGCGTTTCTGACCGGCGAAAACGGCGTTGCGCGGCACTGGCTCAGACTCGGCGCGTCGGGCTGGCGGCTCGACGTGGCGGACGAACTGCCCGATGAATTTCTCGACCGCTTCCACGAGGCGGTCAGAAAAGAGAAAAAAGACGCATTTATCTACGGCGAGGTGTGGGAGGACGCGACCGACAAGATAAGCTACGGCGTCCGCCGCAGATATCTCGAGGGCGGCGAGCTGGACAGCGTGATGAACTATCCGTTTGCAAATGCTGTTATAGATTTTGTCCGCACGGCGAACGCGGAAGAACTCCGCGAATGCGTTGAAAACATAGTCGAACACTATCCCCGCGCGTCGCTCGACACGCTGATGAACCATATCGGCACCCACGACACGGTACGCGCCATAACGCGGCTCGGACGCGGCGATATCGAGCGCCCCGAAAAACGGGCGCGACAGGGGTATCTTGACTGAAGAGCAATATCAAAAGGGCGTTTGCCTTCTGAAGCTCGCCTCGGTTTTGCAGTTCACGCTCCCCGGCGTTCCCTGCGTCTATTACGGCGACGAGGTCGGACTCACGGGCGGCGAAGATCCGTTCAACCGCGCCTGCTTCCCCTGGGGAAATGAGAACGCGGAGCTGCTCGACCACTACAGAACACTCGGCAGGATCAGAAAGCTCTGTCCCGCGTTTATCGACGGAGAGTTCAACTGCATATCCTCGGCGCTCGGCTGCATCGCATATGAGCGCAATTCGAATCGGGCAGCGCGCTGATAATCGCAAACGCGAACTGCCACGGGATAGAATACACTGTTCCCGAACGCTGGCGGGCGCATCCGCGCTCTTCGGCAGCGCCGCCGACGGACTCAATGTCCCGCTCGGCGCATATTCGGCGGCAATACTTTTATAAATAATCGGAGGTGATAGCATGGCGAAAAAAAGGGAATGAAGTTCCGCACAACGCAGGAGAAAAGACAAAGCTTTCGGCTTTTCGTGCTCGGATTCGTCGGCTTTCTGCTCGCGTTCGCCCTCGTCTCCGTAGCCTATATGTTCAAATCGCATCATCTCTCAATTAACGACCTGTTCCCGGAAAGGAAGTTGAATCCTCCGACAGGGAGCACCGACGAGGCTATCGCGCCGCTCGGCGGCAAGGCGACATTTATGTTCGCCTGCGTCTCGGACGAAAAAGATGAGCTATATTTTGTCGCCGCGGTCAACGCCGATCTCGACTCGGGCGAGGTGCGCGTGTGCGCCTTTGATCCGAGCACTTCGGCGGATGTCTCCGGCAACAAAGACAGTCTTATGGGTCACTACAAGACCGGCGGCTCGAAAGAGCTCAAGAAAGCGATCGACTCCCTCTGCGGATTCACCGCGGACAAATACGCCGTCTCGACCGCGAGCCAGTTCAAGAATGCCATCAACGTGCTCTCCGGCGCGCAGATATCCGTGCCCGAGCGCATAAGCTATAAGACAAAGGAGCTGTCGCTCTCGCTCATGCCCGGCAACCAGACCGTCAAGGGCGAGACGCTGCTAAAATATTTCCGCTACTGCCTGACCCCGTCGGGCGGCGGAGCGCAGAAGCAGGGCGAACTGCTCTGTGTGCTTTTCTCGCAGTATATCAACAAGACCTATCTCGCCTCCGGGCGCAACTATTTCTCGCAGATAATCGACTCTTTGGACACCGACATATCAATAGTCGATTTCTCGCGCTGTGAGCGCACTCTCTCTGCGATGGCGGCGGGAGATATAAAATATACATCCGTTTCTTCCGCCGGCGAGCTGACCGTTACGCCCGGCAAGCGCGGAAAATAACCGTTTATAAAACAAGGGGGCGGTCATTTGGCAAGAAAGCTTCTGTGTCCTGCGGCGCTTCTGCTGGCGCTGACGCTCATATTCACCGGGTGCTCGGTGAAAAAAAGGTGAACAATATACCCTCATCCGAACAAGTGTCTGCGTTCGGCGACTTCAAGCACTACTTCGGCGAACTTAACGAGAACGAGAAACGCGCATACAACGCCATTCTCCGCGACATTGAGTCGTTTCCCGAGGAAATTGAAATTCCCGAGCTCAACAACGAAGAGCTCGAAAAAGGTCTGGCTCGCCGTTATGTACGACAATCCGGAACTGATAATGCTCGGGCGCGAATGTATGCTCGTCTCGAGAGACCGCAAATTCTGGTTCAGCTGCGAATACGCCATGACCAAAGACGAGTATGAGCAGAAAAAGGCCGAGCTTCAGACAAAAAGCGGATGAGCTCGGCGCAAAGATAGTCAAAGAAGCTTCTGATTTTGACAAGGAACTGCTTATCCACGACGCGATAATCGACTCGTGCAGATATACCGACTCCGACAAGCTCATTGCAAGCTCCGCTTACGGCGTGCTCGTCAACGGCTCCGCCTCCTGCGAAGGATACGCAAAGGCGGCGAAGCTCCTGCTCGACAAGGCGGGAATAGAAAACTATGTCATCACCGGCACGGCGAAGCGCGAGGACGGCGCGAGCGAGGGACATATGTGGAATGTCGTCTTTATCGACGGCAAGCCCTATAACCTCGACCTCACCTGGGACGATCCCATCGGCGAGGGAGTGACGCAGAACAAACGCTATGCCTATTTCAATATTACGGACGAAGAGATACTGAAACCCACACGTTTTCCGATGCGTCCGCCTGCTGCACCGCGACGGACAGCAACTATTTCGTCAAACTCGGCAGGCAGTTCGACGGCTACAATGCCGAGACGAAAACCGCTCTTTCAAATATGTTCGGCGGGCATAAATCGGGCGACAAGCTCGACGTCAGGTTCTCTTCCGAAGACGCTTATCAACGCGCCATTGATGGACTGCTGAAAAAAGAGGAGATCTACAGACTCCTCAGCATCGCCGACGCGGGCAAGGGCGGATTTTCAACAACGCAGATAAATTATATCGCCGACGACACCCACTGTGTCATCGAATTTATTCTCGTATAACCGGGGTGAAATGATGGACAAAAAGAGAATCGAGGCGGCTGTACGCGAGATACTTGCGGCGGTAGGCGAGGATCCGGACAGAGAGGGTCTTGTCGAAACGCCCGCGCGGGTCGCCAGAATGTATGAAGAGATTTTCTCGGGGCTCGAGGACGATCCGAAACGCCATGTCAAGCTCTTCAACGAAGAGAAAAAACGAAGAGATGGTCATTGTCCGCGATATCCCGATGTATTCGATGTGCGAGCATCATCTTCTGCCGTTTATCGGCAGGGCGCATATAGCATATATCCCGCGCGACGGCAAAGTTATCGGTCTGTCGAAGCTCGCGAGGATAGTTGACAGCTTCGCGCGCAGACCCCAACTCCAGGAGAGGCTCACTTCGCAGATTGCAGACTTTCTTGATGAACAGCTCGACCCGCTCGGCGTGGCGGTCGTTATCGAGGCGGAGCACCTGTGCATGACGATGCGCGGAGCGCGTGCGTCGGGTGCGCAGACGAGAACTTCCGCTCTACGCGGCACGATGCGCTCGGACGCGAGGGCGCGCGCCGAGGCAATATCACTTCTGACAAAATAAGGCGATACTATGGAGAGATTTATTTTTGATACCTCCTCCCACACCCCTTGTGTGCGGGATACTCAATATAACTCCCGATTCTTTTTTTCGGACGGCGGCAAATGGGACGAGCCGCAGAAGGCACTTGAGCACGCGCTCGAGATGCAGGCGCTCGGCGCGGATATCATCGATGTCGGCGCGCAGTCGACCCGCCCCGGCTCAACAAGGCTCTCCGCCGACGAAGAGAACGCGAGGCTCATTCCGGTGCTCGATTTGTTAAAGGGCAGGATAACCGTTCCGATAAGCGTTGACACATTCTATCCCGAATGCGCGCGCACGGCTCTCACGCACGGCGCGAAGATAATCAACGATGTCAGCGGAGAAGCGAGCGACGAGATGGCGAAGGTCGTCAGCGAATTCGGCGCGGGGTGGATAGTCATGCACAATCCCGCCGGCGCGGACGCTGTCCCCGTCTATGAAAACGGAGTCTCCGACGATGTGCTCGACTTTTTCGGCAGAGCCGCGAGGGTCGCAAAATTCACGGGATACCGGCGAGCAGCCTCTGCTTCGACCCGGGAATCGGCTTTGCAAAAAGCTACGAGGACAACCTGCGCCTGATAAGGGATATCGGGAAGATAAAGACCGACGGCAGCGCGCTGATGTCCGCCGCGTCGCGAAAGCGCGTTATCGGCACGGCATCGGGCGAGACGGACGCCGCAAAGCGCGACCCGGGAACGGTGGCGCTGCACACGGCGAGCATATTGAACGGCGCAGATGTTATCCGCGCCCACGATGTGTTCTCCGCCGTTCAGTCGGCGCGCGTCGCGGACGCACTGAAAAAGATATACGGGGAGGCAGACGGTGGATAAGATAATTATAGATTCGCTTCGCCTCTTCGCCTATCACGGGGTCAATCCCGAGGAGCAGGAGGACGGGCAGTTCTTCATTCTCGACATTGAGGCGGATATTCCGCTTTCAAAAAGCCGGCGAGAGCGACGATTTAAATGACACCGTCAGCTACGCGCAGATGATAAATGCGCGCGCAGGGTGTTCTCCTCGCAGAAGGACAAGCTCATTGAGCGTGCCGCGCGGCGAGTCGCCGATGCACTGCTCGAAGAATTTCCGCCCATTGAGGGCGTGAGAGTGACCTGCAAAGCCGGACGCGCCGATGAAGGCGGATTTCGGCTTCGCCGCGGTCAGCATTTACAGGAAAGAAAGTAAAACATAAAAGGCAAGAAACATCAATCGAAAGGACTGTAGATTTTATGGCAAACTGTATGCAGGCAGTTATAGGGATCGGTTCAAACATGGGGACAGACTGAAGAACATAAACGGCGCTGTGCGCTCTCTGTCCCGCCTGCCAAAACGAAAATAACGGCGTGCTCCCACGTCTATGAGACCCGCCCGGTCGGATATGAGGCGCAGCCGCTGTTTTTACAACGCCGCAATAATAGTGGAGACGAGCTGTCCGCGCAGATGCTGCTCGGCGCATGC
>VOFC01002930.1_pt1 | contig 21554 bp, 33 predicted proteins | sample 5384161 | NCBI WGS metagenome assembly VOFC01 (sample SAMN12384722, study PRJNA508395) | human gut metagenome | isolation source: healthy gut B | host: Homo sapiens | reverse complement strand
TTGCCCTCAAATCCGTCCATCTCAGTTAGCAGCTGGTTCAGGGTCTGCTCCCGCTCATCGTTGCCGCCCAGCTGGCCGCTGTTGCGCTTCTGGCCGATGGCGTCGATCTCATCGATAAAGACGATGCAGGGTGCTTTTTCCTTCGCCTGTTTGAACAGGTCGCGCACTTTTGCAGCACCCATACCTACGAACATCTCCACAAACTCCGACATTGGACTCACCGGCCACAGCTTTTGCCAGCATGGTCTTGCCGGTGCCCGGAGGGCCGACGAGGAGGATGCCCTTGGGCATGGAAGCGCCGATCTCCTCGTATTTCTTAGGGTCGTGCAGATAATCGACGATCTCCTGCAGATTCTCTTTGGCCTCGTCCTCGCCGGCCACATCCGCGAAGCGGATGCCGTGGGTGGACTGGACATAGACCTTGGCGTTGGACTTGCCCACGCCGCCGAACATCATCGAGTTCGCGCCTCCGGCCTTCTCCATCAGCTTCCGGTTCATAACATTGCCCAGCCAGACGAAGAGGACGATGGGCAGCACGAAGCTCAGCAGAAAGCTCATCAGCGGCGAGGCCTGCTCGACGATCTCGCTGGAAAACTGCGCGCCCGCGTCGTACAGCCGCTGGGTCAGGTCCGGGTCGTTCATGAGGCCCGTCTTGTAGACCTGCGTTTCGTCTTTATCGGTAAAAAGGATCTGGTTGGATTCCACATCCACCCGGCCGATGTCCTTCTCCTCGGTCATGGACATGAACGTACCATAATCCACTTCCTGGATCTGCCGCTCGCTCATCCATGGCAGCAGGACGAAATTGAGCAGCAGCAGCGCCAGAAGCACGATGGCGTAGTAGATCGCCAACGGCTTTTTGGGGGTCTTGACTTCTTTCATGGGGTTTCCTCCTCGCCCTCTCCGTCTGCTTTGCAGCCACCTCTCCCACGGGGAGAGGCACTGGCGTGCCGGGCAGGCTGAAGCGGGACGACCAAAGCTTATGATCTCGGAAACGGCAGTGCCCTGCAGTTCCCTGTGAGTTTGATAGTAGCATACCACGACGCCATTTAAGAAACCAGCGTTTCGAGGGTAACTTTGCAAAAACTTCGCAGATTCTTAACAAAGAAGCCCGCCGGATGCATTTTCCATCCGGCGGGCTTCCCTGCCTTTTATCGCCCTGCGGTTTTCCCGGAGGATGAGATTCAGCCTGCGGCGGCGGTCGTTGGAAGCGAAGGTGTGCTCCCCGTCCCGCTTTGCGTCCCAGTGGGCAAGCTCGTCCTCCACCTCGACTTCCGTTGGCCAAAGCCCTCTCGCTGCGCCACCAGCAGCAGACCCATCCGGCTGCGCAGCTTGCGCTCGGCCTCGGCGTGGAGCCAGGCTCGGAATTCTTCCACCGTCTGGCCCTGCACTTTTAAGTACTGGTCAAAATTGACTTTGTTGGCCTGCATCCGCAGGTTGAACTGGCGCTGCTCGGCAAAGTAGTTGCCGGCCACCAGCTGCTTGGGCAGCGGGCCGGTGACGTGTGTACCCAGCTGGGCGATGAGGGCCTGTTCGGCCACGGCGCGGGCCTGCTGGCAGCGCTGGGCATAGATGTCCTGCGTCACTCTGGCCCGGAGTTCCCGCCTGCCCCTCGGCGTCGGCGGCACGGTCCTCGTCGCCGTGATTCCGGTTGATCTCCAATTCAATGGTCAGCTCCCGCAGAGGCCGGGGCTGGATGGGCTGCGTAAAGCCGGTGTACTGGCCCAGCTCCAGCGGCGGCAGGCAGAAGAACTGCACCCCCGCCCGGAAGCCCTCGGCCCGGTTGACCGCCAGAAGCTCAAAATCCGGGTCGGTGACAGGCTGCAAGCCATGCTCCGCCATCAGCTGAGCAAACAAGGGCGAAAAGACCCCTCCAGAATCGCCCGATTGACCGCCGCCGTCAGCAAGTCGTCTTCGTCCTGCGCAGCCCCCGGGGCAGCTCTCACGGCCTGCACGGCCTCTTCCAGCTCTGCCGCCGTCGCGGAAAAAACCACCCGGCAGTCGCCCGGCTCTGCCATTCCAAAATGTTCGAGTTTCATCTTTCTTTTCCCCTCTCAGTGGACGATGCCGGCCATCTGCTTTCCGGGCGAAAGATCTCCCTCAAGCAGCGCAGCACGATGCAGGAAGCTACGGCTGCCCCGCAGATGGGCGGCATCGTGCGGCTGACAGGCTTTATTCTGCGGATCACCGCCCTGTTTGAATTGGCCGGTGCTGCACTGCTGCTGCCGACATTTTGCGCCGGGATCTGGTATGCACTGTTTCATTCCATTTCGGCGTTCTGCAATGCAGGTTTTGACCTGCTGAGAACAGAGGGTGCAAAATTTGTTTCGCTGACACAGTATGCAGGAAACCCATTGCTTACCACAGTGATCGCGGCCCTGATCGTCTTTGGCGGCCTTGGCTTTCTGACATGGGAGGACATTTGTACCTATCGCCTTGACTTTCATCGTTACCGGATGCAGAGCAAGGTGATCCTTGCCACGACGGCAGTTCTTCTGGTACTTCCGTCACTGTACTTTTATTGTTTTGAGTTCACGGCAGGCTCTGCCCGGCAGCGCATTTTATTGTCGATGTTTCAATCCGTCACCCCCCGTACTGCCGGTTTTAACACCGCTGATCTTGCTGCGATGGGCAGCACTTCACAGGCATTGATGGTGGTTCTGATGCTGTTGGGCGGTTCGCCCGGCTCTACGGCAGGCGGCATGAAAACCACAACATTTGCTGTTCTGCTGGCCAATATGTGGGCGACCTTCCGCCGCAGAGAAGATGCCGAATTTTTTCGGCGGCGCATAGATGGTTCCGCGGTCAAGAATGCTGCCACGATTGCAGGAATGTATTTGACGCTGTTCTTCCTCGGAGCCTTTGTCATTGCTACGGCAGAGCAGCTGCCGATGTCGGTCTGTTTGTATGAGACTGCTTCGGCCGTGGCAACGGTAGGTCTGACATTGGGTATCACGCCGCAGTTGGGCATCCTTTCGCAGGGGTGCTGATCGCACTGATGTTTTTGGGACGTGTTGGCGGATTGACGTTGATCTATGCGGCATTTGGCAGCAGCCCTGCCCACTCTCGTCTGCCGCAGGAGAAGATCGCAATCGGATAAAGGAGACAAGTATGAAATCGATTCTTTTGATTGGGCTCGGCCGTTTTGGCCGCCATATTGCACGGGAACTGAATGAACTGGGTCATCAGGTCATGGCGATCGACAGCAACGAAGACCGTGTGAACGCTGTGCTTTCCTATGTGACGAATGCACAGATCGGTGACAGCACCAGCGAATATTTTCTGCGCTCCCTTGGCATTGGCAATTTTGATGTGTGTATCGTAACCATCGGCGGCAATTTTCAGAGTTCACTGGAAACAACATCACTGCTCAAGGAGCTGGGCGCAAAGCTAGTGGTCTCGCGTGCAGAGCGGGATGTACAAGCCAAGTTTCTGCTGCGCAACGGTGCGGATGAAGTGGTCTACCCGGAAAAGCAGCTGGCAAAGTGGGCAGCGATCCGATACAGCTCCGAACACATTCTCGATTATATCGAGCTGCAGGACGACCACGCCATCATGGAAGTGACCATTCCGCCGGAATGGATGGATCGTACGATCGGTGAGATCAATATCCGAAAAAAGTATAACATCAACATTCTTGCGCTGAAAAAAGACGGAAAGCTCGATATGAACATCACGCCGGATACGCAGCTGTGCCGGGATGAAAGTATGCTGGTTTTGGGAAAATACGCATCGATCCAGAAGTGTTTCCGGCTCTAAAAAAGATAGGACGGATCGTATGGATGTCGTTTTGTTGTTGATGGTTCTTGGAGTCATGTTGAGTGGCTTTTGGGCAGCAGATGCGCTGGATCACATACGACGGAGATCCTTCGACAGGAAGGAAAAAAGACGTGGCTGGTGGTCGTGACCATCAAATTGTGCTATACTGTGGGCAAGGCAGGTGATCTTTATGAATCGGAACGATCCACCCACTGAACATATTCTGGCGTGTCTGTCATCTTCTCCCTCCAATGCAAAGATCGTGCGGACGGCAGCAACAATGGCAAAGGCGTTCGGCGGGACCTTTACAGCTCTGTATGTCCGGACTCCGGATTCGGATCAGATGGGAAAAGAAGATCGTCGGCGTTTGCAGCAGCACATTCGTATGGCAGAGCAGGCAGGTGCCGACATTTCTACGATCTACGGCGATGACATTTCGCAGCAGATCGCAGAGTTTGCCCGCATCTCCGGCATTACAAAAATCGTACTGGGGCCCTCCAGTGTACATCGCCGCCATTTCTGGAGTGGACCGTCACTGACCGAAAAATTGACGCTGACGGCCCCCAATCTGGATATTTACATCATCCCGGATGCTTCTGCAGAGAACGGCTACGGTTCAGGACGGAAGCTGTTCCCCCGTCCGCTTCTGCCGTCTGTCCGTGATCTGCTGATCACCGCAGGCATCCTGAGCTGCATCACGCTCATCGGCTTCTTTTTTCTTACAACTGGACTTTGCACGCTATAATATTATTATGCTCTATATGCTGGGGGTGCTGTTCACCGCATTGTGTACCAGCGGCTACACCTGCGGTGTGCTGGGGTCCGTTGCCAGTGTAGCATTGTACAATTTCTTCATGACCGAGCCATACCTGACATTCCATGCGTATGATCCCGGTTATCAGATTACATTTGCCCTGATGCTGACCTCTGCAATCATTACCTGCACCCTGACAACGCGGCTGAAGGATCATGCAAAAATGTCTGCGCAGGCAGCGTTCCGTACAAAAAAAATACTGTTTGACACAAATCAGCTTTTACAGAGAGCAAAAAGCGAGGAAGAAATCCTCTCTCAGACAGCGTCCCAGTTGATGAAGCTGCTGAACCGGAGTCTGATTGTTTACCCGGAACAAAACGGAGATCTTGGATCAGAACAGGTTTTTTCGGTTGACGGGGAAACGGCCGCAAAACATCTTTTCTGCACCGGAAGAACGGGATGCAGCAAACTGGACGTTTGCCAACAAAAAGCGTTCCGGCGCAGGCACGGATAGCTACCCGGATGCAAAGGGGCTTTATCTTGCGCTTCGGACTGGAGGCGGCGTGTTTGGAGTGATCGGGATTGATCTGTCCGAAAAACCGCTGGATGCCTTTGAAAACAGCGTGCTGCTTTCCATTCTGGGCGAAGGCGCGCTGGCCATCGAAAACCGCAGAAATGCGTTGGAAAAAGAGCAAGCTGCATTGCAGGCAAGGAATGAAGAGCTGCGGGCAAACCTGCTGCGCACGATCTCCCATGATCTGCGCACCCCGCTGACCTCCATTTCCGGCAATGCCAGCAATCTGCTTTCCAACGGAGAAACGCTGGATACAGAGACCCGGAATAAGATCTTCACCGATATTTTTGACGATGCGCAATGGCTGATCGGTCTGGTGGAAAATCTGCTTTCCATCACCCGCATTGAAGATGGGCGGATGAATCTGCAGATCTCACCGCAGCTGATGGACGAAATGATCGAAGAAGCACTGCATCATGTCAACCGGAAAAGCTGCGAACATACCATCACAACACAGTATGGGGACGAGATCCTCCTGGTCAATGTGGATGCACGGCTGATCATGCAGGTCGTTGTCAATCTGGTGGATAACGCCATCAAATACACCCCCGTGGGCTCGGTTATTCGGATTTCGGCTTACCGGAAGGACCATCAGGTCGTAGTGGAAGTTGCAGATAACGGTCCCGGCATTCCGGATCGCGCAAAAGCACAGGTGTTCGAGATGTTTTATACCGGGCAGAGCCGCATCGCAGACAGCCACCGCAGCCTTGGACTGGGCTTGCCCCTCTGCCGAGCGATTCTGACTGCTCACGGCGGAACATTGACCCTGCGTGACAACATTCCCAATGGCAGTGTCTTTTCCTTTGCATTGCCGCAAAGCGAGGTGAATATTCATGAATAAGCCGTCCATTCTGGTCGTAGAGGATGATGTTCCTGTACGGTGTCTGATCACAACGACCCTGAAGACCCACGGCTATAAATATCTGACTGCTTCCAATGGGGAAACGGCGATCATGATGACGACCAGCCACAACCCGGACATCATGCTGCTGGATCTTGGACTGCCCGACATAGACGGCATCGAGGTCATCCGCAGCGTCCGCACATGGTCGAACCTGCCCATCATCGTCCTGAGTGCCCGGAGCGAGGATTCTGATAAGATCGAAGCACTGGACAATGGCGCAGACGATTATCTGACAAAGCCGTTTTCCGTGGATGAGCTGCTGGCAAGACTGCGTGTAACGCAGCGCCGATTGAATCTGCTGGCTTCTGACGGCATCAACAGCCCGGTTTTTGTCAATGGTCCTTTGAAGATCGACTTCTCGGCAGGCTGCGTCTGGCTGAGCGAGAATGAATTGCATTTGACTCCCATCGAGTACAAGCTGCTGTGTGTGCTGGCGCATAATGTGGGCAAAGTGCTGACGCATACCTCCCTCACGCAGAAAGTATGGGGCAGTACGCAGGAAAATGACATTGCTTCCTTGCGTGTTTACATGGCATCCCTGCGCAAAAAATTGGAACGATACCCGGATGCGCCGCATCTGATCCAGACCCATGTTGGTGTCGGATACCGGATGCTGCGCGCAGAAAACGATGAAGCATCGTAAAAAACAGCAGGGTGCGCCCCTGAATAGGAACCTGCCGCCGGAATGGGTGGACGCCCTCGCCGCCGCCATGAGCGCGGGCCTGCCCCTCTATCAGGCCACCCACGCAGTCCACAGCTGCTTCGTGCTGCACCGGGGCCATATCTTCTGCGCCTGCGAGGACATCGGGCGGCACAATGCGCTGGACAAGGCCGTGGGCAGCGTGATGCTGGCCGACGTCCCGCTGCACGAATGTATCCTCTACACCAGCGGCCGCGTGCCGGTGGACATGGTACGCAAGGCCATCCGGGCAGGCGTCCCGGCACTGGTGAGCAAGACCATGCCCACCGTGCAGTCGCTGGAGCTGGCGCAGGAATATGGCTTACAGCTGCTCTGCGGCCGGAAATATCCGCTAACATCGTCGAAAAGTGCGAGGTGACATCGGTTCGCGTTGACTTACTTTCCGTCCATGTGATAATATATTAACGAAGAGACCGCTCCGCTTGTTGCAGCAGGCTGAGCGGTCATTTTCGTGTCTGGGAAACTTTTCCCGCACAACCAAAAAACAGGCAGGTGATAACATGAAGCAGGCAACCAACCCGTTTGCGCCCGTCCCGCTGTGGCGCAGACGGCTGCCGGGCTATGCGGCCATGGGCGCTGCGACGATCGCCATGGCGGTCGGTCTGATCGCTGTGCAGCACGCACGCACCACGGTCGCAGGCACCCTGCTGCCGGTATCGGAGGCGGATGCAGCCACCTACGGCATCAGCGCGGTGTACCAGCTCGACGACGGCAGCTATCGCGTGGAGGGCGTGCAGAAGGGCTTCCAGAGCGATGTGCAGGCTGCCGTGACCATCGACGCCGAGGGCAATGTCTCCGCTGTGGAGATCCTCTCGCAGGCGGAGACGGACAGCCTTGGCGGTCAGTGCGTCGCCCCGGAGTTCACGTCCCAGTACCAGGGCGCGGCTCCCTTTACGCTGGCAGGCAAGAGCTACACTGTGACCGACCCGGCCACCGGCGCAGCCTATGCAGCATCCGATGCGTCCGCTGCGGCACAGGATTTCGACCCCGCACAGTGGAACGTGTCCGACACCTCTCCCGAGGCGGAGGCCACCCGCAGGATGTACGCGGCGGGGCTGACCCTCTCGGCCCTGAACGGACAGCCTCTGGACGACGAGCTGCCGCCCCCGCTGGATTCCAGCGCCGAGGCCGTGGCACGCCGGAAGCTGTACGCTGCGGGCCTGAGCAAGAGCGCACAGGACGGCGAGGCGCAGGCTCTGCCCTACGCGGACTGGTCGGCTGAAAAGCAGTCGGCCTACCGTCTTGCCGAGGCCGGGCTGACCGCCGGGCCGTCCGACAGCGGCGCTGTCAGCGCAGACCTCACCGAGGTGGACGCCCTTTCCGGTGCGACCATCACCTCGGCAGCAGTGACCACCGTGGTCAACGATTCGTATTTCTATGTAACTGAGGTGCTCCGCGCAGAGTGACCTCAACGGAGGAATGGAACCTATGGCAAAACTGATTTTCTGACGGCTGATATGACCCGCCGCCAGTTCATGAAGATCTCGGGCAAGAGCCTTGCAGGGCTTACCCTCTCCGCATCCATGCTGTCCCTCTTCGGCTGCTCGCAGAAGCAGGTAGACAGCGGCGCAGTGGCTACCTGGGCGCTGCCGCAGGGTCTGCTGGTGGTCAACGCCGACCTGTGCACCGGCTGCCAGCGCTGCGAGATCAACTGCACCCTGACCAACGACGGCGTGTGCTCCTCTTACATCAGCCGCGTCAAGATCCAGCGCCGCCTGAATCTGGACGGCGCCGGCAACGGCCTGCTGTCCGGCAACGACAACTGCTTTGTCTACTTCCCGGATACCTGCCGCCAGTGCGAGGACCCCGCCTGCGGCAACGCCTGCCCCCAGAAGGCCATTACGACCAATGCACAGGGCATCCGCGTGGTGGACACCGACAAGTGCATCGGCTGCGGGGCCTGCCACGACGCCTGCCCTTGGCATATGCCCACCGTCAACCCCGAGACCGGCAAGTCGTCCAAGTGCATCGCCTGCGGTGCCTGCGTGGCAGGCTGCCCGTCCGGCGCTCTGTCCATCGTGGACTGGGATGCCGTCACCAGCGCAGCACAGGCTGCCTACATGGACCTGTAAGGAGGAACAACAATGGCTGAAACGTATGGCTGGGCAGGCAAGATCCTGCGCGTTGACCTGACCACTGGCGAGATCACCACGCAGGATGACGCAAAATACCATAAATATATCGGCGGCATGGGCATGGCCTACCGCATCATGTATGAGGAAGCTCCCATGGACCTCGACCCCTACGACGAGAAGGCACAGGTCATCTTCGGTGTCGGCCCCCTGACCGGTGCCGGCGTGCCCTGCTCCGGCCGCATGAACGTCACCTTCCGCTCCACCTGGTCCAAGGGCAGCTCCATCATCGACGCCCACATGGGCGGCCACATCGGCCCCATGCTGAAGTATGCGGGCTGGGACGGCATCGTCATCACCGGCATCTCCGCAAAGCCCGTCTACCTGCGCATCGAGGACGACGAGGTCTCCCTCGAGGACGCTTCTGACATCTGGGGCAAGGGTACGTTCGCGTCCAACAAGTGGATGGTGGAGCAGAACGGCCGTGAGTTCGAGACCGCTTCCATCGGCCCTGCCGGTGAGAATCTGGTGGACTACTCCACCCTGAACACCAGCTTTGGCAACTCCGGCGGCGCCGGTCTGGGCGCTGCGCTGGGCAACAAGAAGCTGAAGGGCCTTGCTATCCGCGGCACCGGCAGCGTCAAGGTGGCTGACCCCAAAAAGGTGCTGGAGCTGTCCAACTACATGATGGGCAACCTCATCGGCGGCAACAACAACCACAACGTCCCCGCACAGCCCCAGAGCTGGGCGGAGTACAGCGCCACCTCCGGCAAGAACCGCTGGTCCGGCGCACCGGGCCGTATGTGGAAAAAGGCTCCCGGCGGCCCCGTGGATACCGGCGAGCAGCCCTACAACGACATCAACAAGATCGCGCTGCGCTGCTTCAAGGGTTACTTCGACTTCGGCGCACCGGCAGCAGAGTACACCGTCAAGAACGGCGGCTGCTCCTCCTGCCCCATCCGCTGCTACACCGAGTATGATGTGGACCCGCTGGCCGATTACGACCTGCCCACCCACAACTCCAACACCTGTATGCCCGTGCTGTACGGCACCCGCGTCTACCCGGACGGCGTGCACGACTTCAAGTACGAGGGCGACGGCACCATGGTCATCAATCTGGCATGGTCCCACGCCGTCGATGACATGGGCCTGTGGGACAACTACGGCAACCTGAACCGCGACCTGCTGTGGATCCTGCGGATGCCCCGCGAGGAGGCCACCAAGTACATCAGCGAGGCCGAGTACGACTCTCTGCCCTGGGCTTGGGAGAAGGCCGGCGATCCCCGCTGGGAGGTGGAGCTGATCCGCCGCATGGCCTACGGCGAGGGCGACCTGTCCGTCATCGCCAAAGGGCACGCTGGCCATGATGGAGAAGTTCGGCCTGCCCAAGAGCTGGCTGGACCGCAACGATGGCGCTACCAACTCCAACCTGATCTACAACGGCTTCCCCAACCACCACGGCCCTGCTGAGGCATGGCAGGTAGGTATGCTGTACAACCTCGTCTACAACCGTGACTGCATGATCCACGAGATCGTCTGCGAGACCGGCTCCGGCGCACCCTACGATGTGACCAACAAGGTCATGGAGGACTTCTTCGGCGAGGGCTGCTACGACAAGGCCAAGGCCTACACCCCCATCAATGAGAACAAGGCAAAGCTGGCCGCCTACTGCGTCAACGACAAGAACTTCCACGACTCCGCCACCCTCTGCAACTGGATGTGGCCCATGACCCAGTCTCCTCCAAGGAGCGCAATGCCTACCACGGCGATCTGGACCTGCAGGCAGACTTTTCATGACCGCCGTCACCGGCGAGACCTATACCCAGGCCGGTCTGCAGGAGGACAGGCGCTCGCATCACCCAAATGCTGCGCGCCATGACCGCCATCAGCTTCCAGAAGAACTGCGGCAGCGCAAACCTCCGTCAGGAGCACGACGCCATCTGCGACTGGGTCTTCGATAAGGATCCCGACTTCAAGGCATTCGAGGAAGGCACCACCAAGCTGGACCGCGCCGACATGGAGAAGGCCAAGGATATGTTCTACGACATCTTCGGCTGGGACAAGACCACCGGCGTGCCCACCCGCGAGACGCTGGAGAAGTTCGACCTCGGCGACATGGCCGACGATCTGGAAGCAGCGCGGCATCTACGCCAGACCGAAACCGCAGCCCAGTAATCTATTCTAAAAAAAGAGGAACGATCGTCATGCTGTTTGGCAGACGTAAACCCGGTTACACCACCACCGTGGACGCCGCCGCAGACCCGGAGCAGGCCGTTCTGGACCTGCAGAAGGCGGAAATGGCCGCCAAGAAGAAGCCGAAGGCCGAGGTCTTTGACATCGACGCGGCCAGCGAGACGGCCCGCCGCCTGAAGGAGACCGGAAGTATGTTCGACGGCAGCGCCGCCAAGACCGGCGAGGACGTCATCGCTGCAGTGGAGCGGGAGACGGACGCGCTGGCCGCAAAGCAGGCCGGGGAGCCCGCGCCCGCCCAGACGAGCACCCCGACGATGCCGAAAAGCCGCAGCTGCTGGATTTTCTGGCCGCTGCACCGGAGGCGGAAAACGATCCCTTTGCCGATCAGCCCACCAAGACCGCACCGGAGCTGACTGAGCTGACCCCGGCGCAGGAGCTGGCGGGCTACATCCGGTCCCGCTCGGCGGCGGCTCTGGTGACCCCCCACGCCCTGCTGCTGACCGAGGTGGAAAATGCAGACGAGCTGCTGGCCCAGATGCCTGCAGACCCCAGTGTGCAGGACATCACCTCCCGCCCGCAAGGGCGCAAAGGATACCTACTACTATTCCACCGCCAACATGAGCGACAACTACGCGATGATCGCGCAGCTCATCGAGGACAAGGATCTCTGCGTGATGTTCGCCGAGATGGTGCGGTTCAACGCCCGCATCTATCCCAGTGCCACCCCGCTGCGCTACTTCCAGCCGCTCCCCCTACGGCCTTGCGCCGGAGGCCATCGAGCAGACATGGCAGTCCATGCAGGGCAAGCCGGAGTATGCCGACATTGAGGAGCTGACCAACAATCAGAATGAGCGGTTCCTCTTTTCCACCAAAGCACCTCACCCGCCGCTACGCCAAGGCCATCAGCGACGTGGACGAGTTCTGACGACTGAAAGCCGTCCATCACAACTGAACAGGGTATAAGAGCTTCTTTGAGCAAAGGTGTCTAAACTCCCAATCAAAGAGCAGGACACCGCGCCGCAAACAGCTGCTGGGCGGATCTCGAAACAGATCAGCCGGCATTCAAGGGTGGAGGGAAAACCCCCCGCCTTCCCGCAGAAGAAACGCTGCAATTTGAAAAAAAGAACTCCTCCCATCCACACAGGGGCACTTTCCGGGCCGTACTGTCACTGCAGGACGGCGCTGGCCGGGGATGCCGTCGGCAAAGGCAGACTGCAAGCTGCCGCTGGCCGGTATGTGCGGATATTCTGCGGAGGCGTTTTGATTTTCAGTCAAGACGTCTCCGCTTCTTTTTCACCTGCCTTTTTGATAAAGAGAATATCCCCCGCTGCCCCCTCTGAGCCATAGCAGACCGGGTGCAGCCGGGCTTTTGGAGGATTTTTTATGAAACAGCCTTTCTGCGCACCTGCCGCTGCGCTGCGCCGCGTGCTGGATGCAGCGGCGGCCCTGCCGAGACCGGCGGCGGAGACCCTGCCGCTGGACGATGCATGTCGGCCGCATCGCCGCCGAACCCTGTCGGCCCGGATGGACCAGCCGCCCTTTGACCGCAGCCCCCTCGACGGCTACGCCCTGCACAGCGCCGACACCTCCGGGGCCAGCCGCGAAGCTCCCGTCACCCTGCCGGTGGTCATGAAGCTCTGCGCCGGAGATGCCCCCCTCTGCCCCTGCCCGCAGGCTGTGCAGCCCGCATCATGACCGGCGCGCCCCTGCCCGAGGGCGCGGACTGCGTCCTGATGCAGGAGCTGACCGACGGCGGCGAGGACGCCGTCCGGCTCTATGCCGCCCTGAAGCCAGAGGAGAACGTGGTGTTCCGGGGCGGGGACATCGCCGCCGGGGCTGTCATCGCCGCCGGGCGGGCACCGTCCTCACCCCGCCCCACCTCGGGGTGTGCTGGCGGGCAGGGCTATGCCGCTGTGCCGGTCTGCAAACCCCTCACCGTGGGCGTTCTTTCCACTGGCAGCGAGCTTCTGGCCCCGGGCGAAGCTGTGGACGCCCGGCAAAATTTACGACGCCAACGGCATCCAGAACGCCGCCCGGCTGCGGCAGCTGGGCTTCAGCGTCCGGCGGCGGCACTGCTCGGACGACCCGGAGGAGATCACAGAACAGATGAAGGAGCTGCTGGCGGAATGTGACGCCGTCATCACCAGCGGCGGCGTTTCGGTAGGGCAGAAGGACTATCTGCCCGCCGTACTGGAAGCGCTGGATGCAGACCTCCTCTTCGCAGGCGTGGCACAGAAGCCCGGCAGCCCCATGCTGGCCGGAACGGTCGGCGGCAAGCTGGTGTTCTGCCTGTCCGGCAACCCCTTCGCCGCCGCCGCGACGCTGGAACAATACGCCGTCCCGGCCCTGCTGCGGGCGGCAGGGCGCCGGGAGGAAAGCTGCATTCTTCCCCGTACCACCTGCACCCCTGACCACCGGCTTTTCCAAATCCAGCAAGGGCGACCGCTACCTGCGGGCCAAGGCCATGGGCGGCAGTGTGACCATCCCCGGCGAGGGCAGTGCCGAGGCCCATTCGTCCGGCAGCCTGTCGGCCATGATCGGCTGCAACTTGTCTGGTAAAGCTGCCCGCGGGCAGCGGCCCGGTGGCTCCGGGCGAAGAAGTGGAGGTGCTTTACTTTGTATATTGAATCCAAACAGACTCTTGCAGAAGAACTGGAGCTCAAGCGCCCGGCGGCGGTGCTGGCCGTCAGCGGCGCACACAACAGCGGCAAGACCACTCTGCTCGAAAAGCTCCTGCCCGCCCTGCGTAGCCGGGGCTGAAAGGTGGGCGTCATCAAGCACGACGGCCATGATTTCACCCCCGATGTGCCCGGCACTGACAGCTTCCGTCTGCGGGAAGCAGGGGCCGAGGGCGTGGCGGTCTACTCCGGCCCCGCTATCTGCTGACCGAGGCCTTCCGCCTGACCGAGCAGGACCTGCTGGCCCTGTTCGAGCGCCACGGCTACGACCTTGTGCTGCTGGAAGGCTTTCAAATCCAGCGGCTGGCCGAAGATCGAAGTCGTGCGCAGGGAGATCTCGGACACGCCGGTGTCCTTCCAGCCGCTGGCTGTCGTGGGCGACATCCCGGGTGCAGACTTCGGCCTCGAGGATACGCAGGCGCTGGCCGACTGGCTCGTGGCCCAGATGCCGACGCTGTAAGGAGAAAACCACAAAATGAAACTCATCCGCACCGAAGACGCGGCAGGGCAGGTGCTCTGCCACGATATTACCCAGATCATTCCCGGCGAGTTCAAGGGTGCCCGCTTCCGCAAGGGCCATGTCATCCAGCCCGAGGACATCCCCGTGCTGCTCTCCATCGGCAAAGGAGAATCTCTACGTCTGGGAAAAGCACCCCGGCATCCTCCACGAAGATGAAGCCGCAGCCCTGCTGTACAAAGGCCGCTGCGGGCAAAAACATCCACGGCACCGAGCCGAAGGAGGGCAAGATCGAGCTGATCGCGGACTGCGATGGCCTGCTGAAGATCCACCGCAAGGCGCTGCTGGCGGTGAACAGCCTCCCCAGATGATGATCGCCACCATCCACGGCGACCTTCCCGTGAAAAAGGGCCAGAAGCTGGCAGGCACCCGCATCATCCCGCTGGTCATCGAGCAGGAAAAATGGACGCCATGCAGGCCGCCGCCGGGGCAGAGCCATCCTGAACGTGCTGCCCATGCAGGCCAAAAAGGTGGGCATCATCACCACCGGCAGCGAGGTGTTCAAGGGCCGCATCGAGGATAAATTCACCCCCATCCTGCGCAAGCTGGCCGTCTACGGCTGTGAGGTGATCTTCCACAAGATCTGCGATGACGACCCCGCCGGGATCACTGCCGTTATTCTGGAAGCGAGGGACGCAGGCTGTGAGCTGATCTTTACCACCGGCGGCATGAGCGTGGACCCGGACGACCGCACCCCGCTGGCCATCAAGAACACCGGGGCCGATATCATCACCTACGGTGCCCCGGTGCTGCCGGGGGCCATGTTCCTTGTGAGCTATCTGGACGGTGTGCCGGTGTGCGGCCTGCCCGGCTGCGTGATGTACGCCAAGCGCACCATTTTTGACCTGCTGCTGCCCCGTCTGCTGGCCGATGACCCCATCACCGCTGAGGACATCGCCCGTCTGGGTGAGGGCGGCCTGTGTCTGGGCTGCGCCGAGTGCCACTGGCCCAACTGCGGGTTTGGGCACTGCTGATGGCAGCTTGCTCGCCCTCTCCGTCTGTTCACTACGTTCTGCATCCACCTCTCCCAAAGGGAGCAGGCTTTGGCAAAGAGATGAAGTTTGTGTGGACTGCCAAGAGCTCCCCGCTTTGGGGAGGTCGTGGCATCGCTCCCAAAGCGATGACTGAGGTGGGCGAGGACGTTTGCAAAACGATTCATTTTTGTTAAAATAAGAAAGATACGATCTTTATGAACGAAACCAATAATCTGACTCATTTTGATGCTGCCGGGAATGCCGTGATGGTGGACGTGAGCGAAAAGCCCGTCACCACCCGGGAAGCACTGCCCACGGCATCATCACCATGAACGCCGAAGCCTTTGCCGCTGTGGAGAGCGGCATCGTGAAAAAGGGCGATGTGCTGGGCGTGGCCCGCATTGCAGGCATCATGGCCACAAAAAGAACCAGTGAGCTGATCCCACTGTGCCATCCGCTGCCCCTGACCAAGGTGAGCGTGGATTTCCGGCTGCTGCCCCAGCGGCAGGCCGTGGAAGCCCTGTGCACCGTCAAGACCGCCGGTGTCACCGGCGTGGAGATGGAAGCGCTGACCGGTGTTTCCACGGCCCTGCTGACCATCTACGATATGTGCAAGGCCGTGGACAAGGGGATGGAGCTGGGCGAGATCCATTTAGTGGAAAAGACCGGCGGCAAGAGCGGCCACTATATCCGGGCGGAGGGCGGCTATGTTTGATTCCACCCGGCGCGAGTATCCACTATCTGCGTCTTTCCGTTACCGACCTGTGCAACCTGCGCTGCCGCTATTGTATGCCGGACGGCGTGGAAAAGCTGGAGCGCGAAGCTGTGCTCACCTACGAGGAGTTTCTGCGTCTGGCGACGCTGTTCGCCCAGTGCGGCATCGACACCGTGCGGGTGACCGGCGGCGAGCCGCTGGTGCGCAAAAACGTGGCGCAGCTGGTGGCCGGACTCAAGGCCATCCCCGGCATCCACAAAGTTACCCTGACAACCAACGGCATCCTGCTGGCGCAGCAGCTGCCCGCCCTTCTGACGCCGGGCTGGACAGCGTGAACATCAGTCCTCGACACCCTCCGCCCGGAGGTGTTCCGGCAGATCACCGCCCGGGACGAGTTTGCGGCCGTGCAGGCAGGCTTGCAGGCGGCGCTGGACAGCGGCATCCCCGTCAAGCTGAACTGCGTGCCGCAGGCGGGCGTCAACGAGGGCGAGCTGGAAGACCTTGCCGCCCTCGCCGAGGCGCACCCATTGCAGGTGCGCTTTATCGAGATGATGCCCATCGGCTACGGCGCGGCCATGCCCTGCATCTCCGGTCCGGAGATGCGGCAGCGGTTTGCCCGCCGCTGGCCGGAGCTCGCAGCCGCTGGCAGCAAGCAGACTTCGGGGACGGCCCGGCGGTATACTACACCGTGCCCGGCTGGCAGGGCAGCATCGGCTTTATTGCGGCGGTGCACGGCAAATTCTGTGCCAGCTGCAACCGGGTGCGGCTGACCAGTCAGGGCTTTCTGCGTCCCTGCCTTGCCAGCGAAGCCGGGTGCGACCTGCGTGCCCTTCTGCGCAGCGGCGCGGACGATACGCAGCTGCTGGCCGCCATCCGGCAGACCATCTGGGCAAAGCCCCGGGAACATCATTTCGGAGACAATTCCATGCCCGCGACCCGCGGCATGTATCGCATCGGAGGATAACGATCTATGGGAAAACTTCTGGCAATCTGCACCAGCCCCAAGCGCGGCACCGTTAAGACTGAGGTGCCCAGCGCTGTTCTGACCCCGGAATGGGGCATCATCAGTGACGCCCACGGCGGCAGCTGGCACCGTCAGGTGAGCCTTTTGAGCGCCGAGAAGATCGAGGCGTTCCGCAAGAAGATCTGGGTGGACTACGGCGCCTTTGGCGAAAATCTGGTCATTGAGGGCTTCGATTTCCGCAATCTGCCGGTCACCAGCCGGTTCGCCATCGGGGACGTGGTGCTGGAAATGACCCAGATCGGCAAGGAGTGCCACAACGACTGCGTCATCAAGCAGCAGACCGGCGAGTGCATCATGCCCCGGGAGGGCGTGTTTGCCCGGGTGCTCACCGGCGGCGAGATCCATGGGGGGACGAAGTGACCCTGCTGCCCCCGCTGGAAAACCCGCCCCTGCGCGCTGCGGTCATTACCCTTTCGGACAAGGGCAGCCGCGGGGAGCGGGAGGATAAGAGCGGCCCGCTCATTGTGGAGATGCTTACCGCTGCAGGCTATGTGGTGGAGGAGACCATGATCCTGCCGGACGAAGCAAAGGCCCTCAAGGCTCAGCTCATCCGGCTGGCCGATGGGCGGCAGCTAAATCTGATCCTGACCAGCGGCGGCACGGGTTTTTCGCCCCGGGATATCACCCCGGAAGCGACCTGTGCGGTGGCAGACCGCAACGCCCCCGGCATTGCCGAGGCCATGCGCTATCACAGCCTGAGCATCACCCCGCGGGGGGATGCTCAGCCGCGGCGTCAGCGTGCTGCGCGGCAAGACCCTCATCGTCAACCTGCCGGGCAGCCCCAAGGCCGTGCAGGAAAATCTGGAGTACATCCTGCCCAGTCTGGAACACGGTGTGCGCATTGCCGCCGGTCTGGACGGCGAGTGCGCCCGCAAATAAGGTTTTCCCGCCCTGTTTTCCTTTGCGGGGCGTAGAAATAGAATGTTTTTTACTTGAAGGAGAAAAACAGATATGAACGACCATCGCATTTCCCGCCGGAGCTTTCTGGCTGCTGCCGGCATCGCCGGTGCAGCCGCTGCCCCCTCACTGCCTGCGGCGGCGCTGCTTCCAGCACAGCTGCTTCCGTGGCATCCTCTGCCGCCGCTTCTTCACAAGCAGCCCAGAGCGTGGAGCTGATCGTGTTTGCTGCCGCATCCCTCACCGAGACCCTCACCGCCATCGGTGAGACCTACTCGGCAGAAAACCCGGGCGTGACCTTCCGCTTCAACTTCGATTCCTCCGGTACGCCGAAGACCCAGATCCAGGAGGGCGCGGACTGCGACCTGTTCATCTCTGCCGGTCAGAAGCAGATGGACCAGCTGGACATCATGGCTTCGGCCGATGTGAACAAGGACAGGCTGGACTTTGTGGACAGCGACACCCGCGTGGACCTGCTGGAAAACAAGGTCGTCCTCTGCGTGCCCGAGGGCAGCGACAAGGGCATCGACAGCTTCGACGCTCTGGCCGAGCACCTGAAGGCGGAGGACATCCTGTTCTGCATGGGCAACAGCGACGTGCCCGTGGGCCAGTACACCCAGAAGATCCTTGCCTACTACGATCTGGACGAGGAGGCACTTGCCGCTGCCGGTGTCATCACCTACGGCTCCAACGTCAAGGAGGTCACCACCCAGATCACCGAGGCCAGCGTGGATGCCGGTGTCGTCTACTGCACCGATGCTTTCAGTGCCGGTCTGACCCCCCGTGGATGAGGCCACCAAGGAGATGTGCGGTCAGGTCATCTATCCTGCCGCCGTGCTGAAGGCTGCCCCCAACGCCGAGGCCGCCAAGGAGTTTCTGGCCTATCTGCAGACCGACCGCGCTGCCACCGTGTTCGAGGGCGTGGGCTTCAGCGCCGTATAAAGGAGCAGGCATGGACTGGTATCCGTTGTGGAACAGCCTGCGCATCGCCCTGATCAGCTGCGCAGCAGTGTTCTTTCCTCGGCATTTTTGCCGCCTACTATATCGCAAAAACTGCCGCGCACCGTCAAGGGCGTGCTGGACGTGCTGCTCACCCTGCCCATGGTGCTGCCGCCCACGGTGGTGGGCTACTTTCTGCTGCTGCTCTTTGGCGCAAAGCGGCCGGTGGGCATCTTCTTCATGGAGCAGTTCGGGGTCAAGCTGGTCATGAACTGGTACAGCGCCATCTTTGCCTCCATCGTGGTAGCCTTCCCGCTGATGTACCGCACTGCCCGCGGTGCCTTTGAAAGCTTTGACGAGACGCTGGCGTGGTCGGCCCAGACGCTGGGCCAGTCCAACAGCTGGATCTTCTGGCGGGTGCGGATGCCGTACTGCCGTCAGGGCATTCTGGCCGGAACCGTGCTGGCCTTTGCCCGGGCGCTGGGCGAGTACGGTGCCACCAGCATGATCGCAGGCTACACCCCGGCAAGACCGCCACCATCGCCACCACGGTCTACCAGCTGTGGCGCACCAACGATGAGGCGGGTGCCATGCGCTGGGTGCTGGTGGATATCGCCATCTCTGTGGTGGTGCTGCTGGCGGTGAACCTGCTGGAGAAAAAACAGAAAGCGGGTGGCCGGAAATGAGTCTGGAAGTGAACATTACCAAAAAGCTGGAGGGCTTCACCCTTCGGGCCGAGTTTACCGCAGGCAGCACGGCCACCGCGCTGCTGGGGCCTCCGGCTGCGGCAAAAGCATGACATTGCGCTGCATCGCGGGTGTCGTAAAGCCGGATGCGGGCCGCATCGTGCTGGATGGCCGGGTGCTGTTTGACAGCGAACAGCACATCGACCTGCCGCCGCAGCAGCGGGGCGTGGGCCTTCTGTTCCAGAACTATGCGCTGTTCCCCAACATGACCGTGGAGCAGAACATCCTCTGCGGGCTGAAAGCGGAAAAAAGACAAGGCCGTCCGCAGGAACGCTGCGCGGAAATGCTGCGTGCCATGCGGCTGGAAGCACTGGCGAAGCGCTATCCGGCCCAGCTTTCCGGCGGGCAGCAGCAGCGCACGGCGCTGGCCCGCATTCTGGTGGGCAGGCCCCGCATCCTGATGCTGGACGAGCCTTTCAGCGCGCTGGACAGCTACCTGCGGGAAGAGGTGGAGAGCGAAGTGGGCAGCCTGCTGGCGGGATTTGACGGAACGGCTCTGCTGGTGACCCACAACCGGGACGAGGCCTACCGCCTGTGCCGGGAGATGGCTGTGATGGACGGCGGGCGGGTGCTGCTCGGCAGCGCTCGCCGCACCGCAGCACCTGTGTGCCGCGCCGGAGAGCATCTTTTCACGAAAAGGGCTGTTGCACACGATTTTGTGCAGCAGCCCGTGTTCTATTTTTCAGTTTTCAGAACACCGCCGGGACGATTTGCTGGGCATCCACATCCACAATGCCGTAGGTGTTCAGCCACAGCTTCAGGGATGACCGGCAATGACGAAAACAAGGGTCATAAAAGCGTCGATGTCCTCCGAGATGCCGTGGGCTTTCAGCGCCGCCTTGAGCGCCTGCAGCTTTTCTCCACAGTTCGCGGCGCTCTCGGTGCTCCGCGGCCCTGCCACCGGCAGCGCGGCAGCTCCCCCACCACCTGTCCGTTCAACGCAAAGGGGCAAGGCCGCCCTTTATTTTTGCGCACCGTGTTGCCCGCCAGCACCATGTCGGCATCGTTGGTGCCCGCCACGATGAGGTTGGGAGTCGTGAGCAATGCTGGAAGCCACTGCGCCGCATTGCAGGCCGATCATAAAATTGAAAACCTTTTTTCGGCGGAAAGGTTGACCATTCTGGGTCACCTCTTCCTCAATCTTTTCCACGCCGATCACGCTGGTCACCAGCAGGCAGGTTGCAATGGCCGCAATGGGCATCATAACTGAGTTTGTCAGGAAGTCGAAAAAGTCAAGGAACTGCATCCCGATAACGGTCACGCCCGACAGCGGGCCATAGCCAAGCGCCGACAAGCTTCCAAGCAGCACCATAATAATCCCAATCACTGCCGCAGCCTTTTTGCGGCTCCATCCCAGTTCATCCTCAAAAGTCGATACTGCGCTTTCTGTCAATGCAATAGAGCTTGTCACCGCTGCAAACAGCACCAGCACAAAGAACAGCACACCCACCAGCGAACCAAGTTCCATGCTTTCAAAAACTTTCGGGATCGTAATAAACATCAGTGCGGGACCGGCCTGCAGGGTGTCCGGGTCACCACCAGAGAACGAAAACACCGCCGGAATGATCATCAACCCGGCCATCACTGCCTTAACTCCACGCTTGTTCTCATGGTAGAGCTGTGACAGACAGGTTGCCATCTTACCGCTTCCGGGTCCCGGTGCAGTAACGATAACCAGTGGTCTTGTGGTCTCCACATAATCATTCTTGCCATAGCCCTCATCACTGACTATTGTGGCTACGTTGTTAGGATAGCCTTCTATTGAATAGTGGTGGTACACCTTTATACCGATATTTTCCAGCTTCTTCTGGAATGCGTCTGCGGACTTCTGGCCTGCGTATCTTGTAATAACAACGCTGCTCACGTAAAGCCCCTTCTCCCGGTACACACCTATAAGTCTTATTACGTCCTGATCGTAGGTTATACCCAGATCGTGTCTTATCTTATTCTTATCTATATCTGCGGCATTAATGGAAATGATCATCTCTGCCTGATCTGCAAGCTGGAGAAGCATCTGAAGCTTACTGTCAGGGGCGAATCCCGGAAGTACTCTTGACGCATGATAATCATCAAATAGCTTTCCGCCAAACTCAAGATACAGCTTGTCG
>VOFC01004764.1_pt1 | contig 21560 bp, 28 predicted proteins | sample 5384161 | NCBI WGS metagenome assembly VOFC01 (sample SAMN12384722, study PRJNA508395) | human gut metagenome | isolation source: healthy gut B | host: Homo sapiens | reverse complement strand
CCCTGTCAATTGGAAGAAAACCTAATCTGATAAGATGGAATACTGTTTCATAAGAAAAAATCCTTTTCAACAATCTCAATTGCCGCCTTTATTCCGTCAACAAAAGGATTTGAAGCAATATTATGCTTGTGGTCAATAAATGCAGGTATATTATTCTTGGAAAACTCTTCCTCAATATATCTGTAATAACCGTCCATATCACCTGTAATTACGGCAATATCATTATATCTGTATCCTTTGTCCACAATAAGTTCCGAAATTCTGCCTGCAACATAAGCTGCCTCTTCTCTTGGATTGGACATACTGTGAACTTCCAACGCTTTACAGTTCTCTCTATATTTAGATGAATTATTTCTAAACAGATTCTTTTCCAAAAAAGTTAACTCTTTATTATCTCTAACTCTATATGGAGCCTGTCCTTCTCCAACAATTACAGTTTCCTGTTGCTCAATATTGTTTCTGTTGATTATATTTTTAAGCTTCCATAAAGTATCCTTGCTTAGATTAAATAATTCATATTTGCTAATTGCATTATTTCCTTTGCTATACGCATTTCTCAATGACTGAAATTCATCTTCCGGTAATGTAATTGCAATCTTTACCCCTGCGCAATGTTTAATCAAAAGTTCAAGAACCTGATACTGAATAGGTGTAAATCCTGTAAATCCATCTATGTAAAAATAAGTATTTTTTATAAAATCAGAACTAGAAATATATTTGCAAAAAATAGTTAAAACGTCCTCTGTTGTTATAACCTTCTCTTTAATATACTCATTAAAAGCATCACTTATAATTTCCACATCATTAAGCTTATGTCTGAGCAGTGGCTTAGAATCGCATTCTGCCTTCATATTATTTAAAACGTCATCAGTAATCCCGTACTGCTTAAATTCCGATACAATAGTCTTCATCTTCTCAGCAAATCCGGGCATTGATGTCTTAGACTTATAGATTGTAAGTTTATCCTTACACTGTTCCATAACCTTTCTCATAATAAGAGTCTTGCCTAAGTCATCCATAACCTTGTATTCATTAAACCCCTGCTCCTCAAAAACCGTATAGGCAAGTCTTGTCATGCTTGTAACTTCAATATTAAAACTTCCCCTATTAGGATGCATTGTAAGAATCTGCTTCTGTGTTTCCATAGAAAACTGCTCCGGTACAATTGCAATAAAATTCTTATTTCTATATTTCAAAGACTTCTCTATTAACTTTTCATATAAATAATGGGACTTTCCAGCTCCCGCTCTGCCAACAATAAATTGTACTGCCATTTTTTCCTCTTTTCTTAAATCTTATTTACTATTATCCTGCTAACTCTTTACCAATGCTACTAGTATATCAACTTTATTAATATAATATCAATATTCATAGGGCAAAAATGTCCCATATATTTTTCTTTCATATTTTTTAATCTTTAATAATAAATTAGAATATAAGAAATAAAATTTTTGAAGGAGTTTGTATGGCAAAAGTCCAAAATTTATGGTATTTCATCTAAGGGAGCTTATTTATACCTTAGTCTTCATACTCCTTGGTATAATCCTGATTATATCACTTGTAATAATGTTTTATAATAGAGGAAACAAGCAGGAAAAAGAGGAAAATACCGGAGTATACGAACCTGAGTTTACACATCATGTGTCACACTTAACGGCAATCCCATGGATGTAAAAGTAACACTTGATGATAATCACATTAACTCCATAACGGTTGATAATGTTAGTAACACAATCACAACAATGTATCCTTTAGTAGAACCTGCTTTCAACGATATAGCAAATCAAATAGTTACAAACCAATCACTTGAAAACATTAAGTTTGATGACAATAGCAAATATACATATACAATATTATATAATGCTATATTAGATACAATTGAGAAAGGGAAAGTTGGGGAATAGAAAAAATTTTTATAATCAATATTGGTTATTCTTATTTTTGCTTCGTATGAATTAATGTTTTTGCGTGATTATTCACCCTAAAACAGTATGATAAATTGTTCATTTGGATTTACGTGTCATATGAATTGTTTTTGTATGACACGTAATTTATTTTGGGAATTACGGTCTATATGAAATTTTTGTCGTATGACACGTAATTTTTCTTTTTTTATTTTACAATTTACGTGTCATATTGAACTTTTCTTCATTTCACACGTAATTTATTTCTTCAATTACGGTCCATATGAAATTTTTGCTATATGACACGTAATTCAGCTTTTTCATTTTCTATTTTACGTATCATATTGAACTTTTCTTCATTTCACACGTAATCTGGTTCTTCAATTACGGTCTGTATGAATTTTTTGCTATATGACACGTAATCACTTCAGGATATGCTAATTCCTTTTCTATGTGGCAACTCCTTCCAACTGATGTGTGACAAACTCATAACAATTCATCTTATCTTTCATTTTGGTTATATAAAAATTGAAGCAACAAGTTCTATGCAAGTCTAAAATCATAACTTACTCATTGACAAGACATAAAAGTTATGAAAAACTTCATCTCTCCGCCCACATTGCAAATATTTCAAATGAAAAATCCCCCGTTAGACCAGCTTATGTCCAACGGGGGATTTTTTAGCTTCATTTATTTCAACAATTCTTATACTAAGCTTTGTATATGATTAATCTTCATTCTATAATTCTTCAACTACTCTATGTTTTCCAACTGGTTCATCCATTCTCTTACACAGCCATCGCTTGGCATTCGCAAGTCTCCTCTTGGTGAAACTGCTACTGTTCCTACTTTTGGTCCGTCAGGAAGACAGCTTCGTTTAAACTGCTGTGAGAAGAATCTTCTGTAGAATGTTTTTAACCACTTTAATATTGTTTCTTTGTGGTATATTCCTTTAAATGCCATTTTTGCAAGAAAATATATTTTTGTTGGTGTGTATCCAAATCTCAAAATATAGTAAAGGAAGAAATCGTAGCTCATAAGGGCCAACTAAATCTTCTGTTTTCTGAGCAATCTTGCCGTCTTTAGGTGGCAATAATTCAGGGCTTACAGGTGTATCCAAAACATCATTTAAAACATCTGAAAGTTCCTTGTCTTCACATGTATCTGAAAATATTTTACAAGGTGTCTTACAAGTGTTTTTGGAACGCCTGCATTAACACCGTACATTGACATATGATCGCCATTATATGTTGCCCATCCAAGTGCAAGTTCTGACATATCTCCTGTACCAATTACCATTCCATTGTGTTCATTTGCAAAATCCATTAGCAAATATGTTCTCTGCCTTGCCTGTGCGTTTTCGTATGTTACATCGTGAATGTTAATATCATGTTCAATCTGGTTCATATGAAGAACTGTTGCTTCACTAATGTTTACTTCCTTAAAAGTACATCCCAACTTTTCAATCATTGAAACTGCGTTAGTATATGTTCTGTCAGTTGTTCCAAAACCGGGCATTGTAACTGCAATAATACCCTTTCTGTCAATGTTTAACTTATCAAAAGCTCTTGCTGTAACCAACAATGCCAATGTTGAATCAAGGCCGCCTGAAATTCCCACAACCGCATTTTTGCAATTAGTATGCTTCAATCTTTTCTTAAGTCCCATTGCCTGAATTGTAAGAATTTCCTCACATCTTTTCTCTCTTTCATTAGTATTTGATGGGACGAAAGGTGCATTATCTATCACTCTTTCCACTTCAAAATCTATTGGCTCCAATTCCACTTCAACTTCTTCATAAGACAATTCTTCATCAGGAATAAAAGTAGTCATTTTTGCTCTCTCTCTGCTGCTAATCTGTCAAGGTCAATATCTGCATAAATAGTCTGATTTTCAAATCTCTTAGACTGTGACAAAATATTACCGTTTTCAGCTATAATATTGTGCCCTGCAAAAACCAAGTCCGTTGTAGATTCACCCTCTCCTGCATCTGCATAAATATATGCGCTAAGAGTTCTTGCTGACTGACCGCTTACCAAACCGGTTCTGTAAATATCTTTTCCTGTTGTTTCGTCACTTGCTGAAAGGTTTGCAATAACTGTGGCTCCTGCAAGAGCATGGCTTGTACTTGGTGGATTAGGAACCCACAAATCCTCGCAAATTTCGATTGCAAAACTAAAGTTTTCAAAATTAACACAATTAAACAAAATCTCTGTTCCAAAAGGTACTTCTTCTTCGCCAATCATTACATATCCGTCTTTATTTTTGCCACTTGTAAAATGACGTGCCTCATAAAATTCAGAATAATTAGGTATATAAGTCTTTGGCACAAGACCTAAAATCTCTCCATCATAAATAACTGCTGCCACGTTATAAAGCTTACTTATAAATCATTGGCAATCCAACAATTGCCACAATCTCCTTATCTTCGCAATGCTCTGCAATAAACTGCAAATGAGTTTTTGCCATATCAAGCATTGATTTCTGCCAAAATAAATCACTGCAAGTGTACCCTGTAATGCACAACTCAGGAAAAACCACAAGCTGAGCTCCATTATCATACACTTCATCTATAATCTTGCAAATCTGTGCTACGTTATAACCACAGTCACCTACTTTTTATTTTTGGTGTTGCCGCAGCAACCTTTACGAATCCATTGTTCATTTTATCTTTAATCCTTTCCGATTTGATATATACTGATATATGCTGTTATGCTCTATTTTGTACACATTAGCATATTTCTATCTCATATGTATCTTTACTTTTCAACTTATATTCTAGATTTATTCTATATTAAAATATTACATCTTCTTATTGTATCAACTTTGTTAAATCATTTCCACCTTCATAGTTAAATTTTTTCATAAAATAAAAGATAGTGTAATTATCGGTTTTCAACCATCCGAAAGTTACACTATCTTTTTCTGTATTTTTATTCCTAATATATTTTTCAATAATAAAATATTTCAACTACAAAATATTCCGGCAACAGAGTACTCTTAATTATGATTCAAGCTTCAACTTACCACAAAAGTATTATATCCAAGCAACCTTAGTTTCAATTCCATTGCCACCGCATTATCCAGTGTTCTGAAATCTCCAACTCTTACTTTAAATAGATTGTCTTCCATTACAACTCTTGACGGGAATCCCTGTCTTCTAAGCTGCAGGTTAAGGCTTTCAGCCAATTGTCTGTTTCTAAAAGCCCCCACCTGAACCGAATAGCTCTGACTATTGTTAGGTTTACAGTCATTTGCATGAATGCCTCTGTCATATAAAGTATCAATTATTGCATCGGCAATAGCCTGGGCAATTTCGTTTTGTTTATTATCGAAGATTTCATTATCCACAGCCGAATTAATAAAACCTGCCTCAATCAAAACAGCGGGCATTTTTGTTCTTTTTAAAACTACAAGATTAGGTCTTTCCACTACTCCTTTGTCAGCAAAACCAAGTGCCACAAGGTTCTCGTTAATATTTCTGGCAAGTTCAGCCTTTAATCCCTGGTCATTGTACACCAGTGTTTGCACTCCGTTGTACATGTCTGCGTTAGGTGCAGAATTTCTATGGAATGAAACAAATAAATCTCCCCCATATTGTTGGCAATTGTTGCTTTTTCAAAAGGTGTATTATAAACATCTGCAGTTCTTGTATATGCAACATCAAAGCCTGCGTTTTCCAAAGTTTTCCCACAGACATAGCAAGACCCAGGGCTTCATCCTTCTCCTGTCTTCCATTAAAAGTCGCTCCTGGGTCTGATCCGCCGTGTCCCGGATCTAAAATTATTTTATAAGCCATAACAACCTACGATTATCATTATCATAATATGATATGCTAAAAATCTAAAAATAGTACCAATTACGGCTGTTTTCGTTTGAAACTATATAATCTACTTCTTTGTTGTAGTTGTCTTATTGTTGTTCTTTGTCTGATTATTTGTTGTATCAGTTGTATTTTTATCATTGCCATCCCCAACAATATCATCTACACCATCTTCTATATCGTCACCAATATCTCCTATAACACCATCATTTTTGTTGTCAACTTTTCCTGAATTTCCACCCTGCGTAGTATTTTCAGAAGATGACTCCTGATTTGTTGCTGTAGTTGTTTCGTTGTCTGTTGTGGTATTATTTCCACAAGCCACAAAACAAACTGACATTAATGCCATAGTAAATACAAGTAAGTAATTTCTTAAAGTGTTCATACTATAAATCCTCCAACTTAATTTAAAATTTTGTTCGGTATAGGATTATTTTTTGCACTTTCAAAAAAAATATACATTTTAAAATTTTTCCTCAAAAAAAAAATGCACAGAGAATACAAAAAGCATTTTCTGTGCATAAAAAAAAAATTTCAAATTTAAAATAATTTCCATATAAAATTCTAAAAAAAAACTTTCTATATTAATCTTATCCGATTACATCTGCCATATTGTACATTCCGGCTTCTTTTCCTGCAATGTACTTTGCAGCATCAATAGCCCCCTTAGCAAAAATTGCCTTTGAGTATGCTGTATGTGAAATCTGGATTACTTCATCTGTTCCTGCAAAAATCACCTCGTGTTCTCCTACGATTGTTCCTGCACGAACTGCTGAAATACCAATTTCATTATGTTTTCTCTTCTGTCTTACTGTACTTCTGTCATAAGTATAATCATATTCATTATCTAATACCTGATTCATACAATCTGCAAGTGCAAGAGCTGTTCCACTTGGCGCATCAAGCTTCTGGTTGTGGTGCTTTTCAACTATCTCAATATCAAAACCTCTGTTAGCAAGAATATCTGCTGCTGTTCTAAGAAGCTTCATTAAAGTGTTAATTCCAAGTGACATATTAGCTGACTTAAGAATTGCTACCTTTTTGCTTGCCTGATTAACTTTTTCAAGCTGTTCTGCACTAAGTCCCGTTGTACAAAGAACAACAGGTGTACCTGTTTCTACAGCATATTCAAGTAATCCGTCAACTGCCTGTGCCACTGCAAAATCTATAATAACATCAGCCTTAACTGTACATTCCTTAATTGATGGAAATACAGGGTATTCATTCTGAATGCCTGTGTAAGCATCAATACCTGCTACTATCTGGACATTCTCATCTTTTTTCAATAAGTTCTGTTACAACTCTTCCCATATGGCCATTGCAGCCGTGCATTATTACATTTACCATTTTAACCTCCGTAAGTCTTTATTACACAGCGTGTCCTAAAGTCATTATCCCACCATTGTGCATGCACCGGTGGGATATGACTTTTTCACACTGTAATTTATAAAATTCCGTATTCTTTCATAGCTTTCTTAAGACCTTCTTTGTGTTCATCTGAACATTCTGTTAAAGGTGCTCTCATAGGACCTGCCTTGTAGCCTAAAATGCTCATTGCAGCCTTAACAGGAATTGGGTTAACTTCGCTAAATAATGCACCAATTAAATCAATTGCTTCTAACTGCATCTTTGTTGCCTTTGCAATGTCACCATCCATAAATGACTGAACTGTGTCATGAACCTGCTTTGGTGCAACGTTAGACCATACTGAAATAACACCCTTTACCACCTAATGATAAGATAGGTAATACCTGATCGTCATTTCCTGAATAAATATCAATGCATCCGTCAGCTAAAGCTGCTAATTTAGCAACCTGCGAAATATTTCCTGATGCTTCCTTAATTGCAACTACGTTCTTAACTTCCTTTGCAATCTTAACTGCTGTTTCAGGAAGGATGTTTGTACCTGTTCTTGAAGGAACATTGTATAGAATAATAGGAATATTTACAGCATCTGAAATAGCCTTTGTAATATTCATATAAACCTGCCTGAGTTGCTTTATTATAATAAGGTGTTACACAAAAGTAATCCGTCAACACCGATTTCTTCTGCTTTCTTAGATAAATTAATTGATTCTCTTGTACAGTTAGAACCTGTTCCTGCAATAACAGGAATTCTTCCTGCTACCTTTTCTACACAATATTTGATAGTTGCAAGATGTTCATCATCATCCATAGTTGATGCTTCACCTGTTGTACCACATACGATAATGGCATCTGTATGTCCTGCAATCTGATCTTCAATAATCTTTCCAAATTCTTCAAAGTTAATTGATCCATCTTCATTAAATGGTGTAATAATTGCTACACCTGCGCCTGTAAAAATTGACATTTACAAAACCTCCTAAATTATATGTATTTCATTAAACTTTAGTATGCTATTTTAAGCCTGTGTGGTATTTTTGAATTTCCATTAACCGGAGCATATTTTGTAACTTTTACAAAACAAAAGGAGCTTTCATAGCTCCTTATAAGTACCGCACCGAATGCTTATAAGTAGCTCTCCATCAATGTGATTGTCGATAATGGCTCTCCATCAAATGATGACAGTCATACGGTTCTTAACCGTATGCCCAGGATAAATCTTCCGGTGGATTCTCCTTCGGCGCTACATCCTTTCCAACATAATCATCTGCCTCCGGGCATCTTATAATGTACTAATAGGTAGCGCAACCTCTACTATTATTTAACTAAAGTAATAATATCATTCATAGGCTTTAGTGTCAACACGCCTTTATATATTTTATTCTGAAATGCCATAAATGATACTATATATTAATATTTTAACTGAGTTAATCAATGCCTGATTATTTGTAATAATTTTCTTATTTAACATATAATATGTCTGATTATTTTACCGTAATATAATACTTCTTTATTACATCTTCCTTCGGATTAGCTTTAGCCTTAACAGGATTTTTTCTATCATATCCTTTTAGGCATTCCTAATTTCTGATATAAATATCCTAAATCAGTGATTTTGCCTTCATAATGATTAAGCAAACCTGAACCGCCGTTTTTGTAATCCGTTGGACTAAACGAGAACCACGCGTAACGTTCCACATAATCTCTTTTATCAAGTCCGGCAATAACTTTTTTCATATATCGCATTACTACTTTTCTCTGAATTTAGTTTTACCCGGATCTCCACTAATGGCAAATTCAGTAATCCAAATAGGCTTATGGTACATTTCCCATGTTTCATCAACTAGGTCGAGAAATGCCTGTGCCCCTTCATCTGCATACCAGTTCCAATAATGATGTATTGGTATAAAATCCACATCCATGTTCTGTTCTTCCATCTTCTTCATAAAAGGCACAAACCAATTATCTGACCATGGCGGACACAAAGATGTTGCAGGTGCTCCAACACGTATTCCTTTATTCTGAAAAAGCTTTCATTCCCTCAACTGCCGTATCAACATCCAAGTTTGCCTGATCCTCTCTGTCAGGCTCGTTGAAAGCTAACACTGACTTATACCCCATCTTTGGAAATACTTCAATCTGGTCTTTATCTCCCGGGAATGACGACCACATCATAGGTACAAATTCCATCTCCTGAAATGAGTCATAACTAAAAGGTGTCATGTCCCAATTATAATACCAAGATGTACCCCAATCTGTTGCTGTTACATTCATAGACATATCTTTATTAAGACAAAAAGCCTTTCTTATTTACAAAGAAAGTGTAAATATCAGAATAAACAACTGATCCATACTGCATATCAGCTTCCACATATATTTCATGGGATTGTATCTTCGTTGTGTAATATTCAAAAGATGTAGTCTTTGAATCTGTTTCTGCCACTTTTTCATTATCTATATATAACTTATAGCCTTCAACCTTTCCCATATTCTTGGCTGATTTCCATTCAATTGTTATATATCCTGCTGCTTTAAGTGAACCTGATGTCGGTGTAATGAAAGCATCACTTTTCCACTTATCCTTTTCTTTTTTACAATCTTCTCTGCTGCAGAGATTCTGGCTTTCTGCTCTCTTTTTGCAGCCTCTACATTTTGATACTTTATTACTGCAACAATACACGCTGCAAGAACAGTGGCTCCCAAAATCAATATTAATATAATTTGAAATATTCCTTTTAATGATATTCTTTTATTTTTAGAAGTCATAATCTATCCTCTCTACATTTGCTAATGACACAATTTCAGATTTTTATTTTAATGTCACATACGTAAATAATATCAAAAAGAAGAGGCTATTAAAACCCCTTCTTTTAATATGCTGCCATTTTAGGCTACTTAATCTAATTACTTTTTAACTGTAATTGATTTTACTTTGCTGTAAGAACCATATAACTTCTTGTTTCCATTTATTACATAAGCTCTTACTTTAAAAGTAATATTTAGTCTTCTTATCTAATTTCTTAACTGTATATGTATTCTTCTTTGAATTCTTCTGCCAGTATCCGTTAAACTTCTTGTTATCAGAATATTTAATCTGGTATCCCTTAACTTTCTTGATTTTCTTAATAGATACTTTAACTTTTCTGCCTTTTACATTTTTAAGTTTAGAAATCTTTGCTCTTGCAGGTTTTTTAACCTGTGGCTGGTTATTGGTGTTGTTATTGCTACTATTGTTTGAGCCATTGTCTGATGAAGGCTGATACTTATTAACTGCACTTCCCTGAGCTGCAAGCTCTGTTGGGTTACCGTTATTTACATAAATATTGCCTAAATCTGTAAGCTTACCTGTTGAATTAGTCCATAACGCTGATGCACCGTTACTATTGTCTGTAGTGTTAAATGAGAACCATGAATATCTTTCAACATAACTTCTCTTATTTAAACCTTCAATAGCTGTTTTTAGGAATGCTTCAACCTGTTTTCTATTTGAAGCATTGCTATATCCCCAACCACTTACTGCAAACTCAGTAATCCAAATAGGTTTATGATACATATTATAAGTCGCGTCTACCACTTCTTTAAGGAATGTATTTGCTCCTGCTGCACCACCATATGTTCCGTAATAGCAATGTAATGGAATAAAATCAATAGTACTCTTTGTCAACCAAATCACTATCCATAAATGTTCTAAACCACGTTCCGCTATCCCATGCCGGACAAAGAGCCGGTGCCGGTGCGCCTAAATGATAACTTTTACCTGCAAACTTATACCAATGACTAATCGCTGTATTAACGTCTACATTACTTCCACCTACAAAGTTTCCATTAGTATCATACATTGGCATATCCGGTTCATTATATGCCAACAAGTATTTATAGCCACTGCTTGCTATTCTTGAAATTGCATTTTCTGAACCTGTTCCCCAAATCATAGGAACAAACTCAATTTGATTATATGTTGTATAAGAAAATGGTGTGGTTCCCCAAGTATAATACCAGCCCATATTCATTGCTACAGGATCAAGTCTTCTACCCATATTATCATTAACTGCTAAACCTTTTTTTAGATACTCCGAATTTTACTGTCTTGGTATATTCCTTTGCTCCGTTAGAAAGTTCTGCTTCAATCCATGCTGTATGGTATGCAACACTTGTTGTGTAATATTCATATGTTGTTGATGTAGTTGAATTAACATAATTACCATCTACATAAACATTATACTTTGATGCACTTCCACCTACAGGATTATTCCATTTAATATCAATGTATCCTGCTGCAACAAGACCATTATCACTTGGACTTGTTATCTGAAATTCTGTAGCTGCCTTGACGCTTTCAGTGAATGTACCTGTTACATTTACTGAAAATGCCATAACTACTACCAAAACTAAAATTGTTATTTTTTTTAATACCTTCATATTTATGTCCTCTTCTATCTAGTCTTAACTTTAACTTTATCTTTGCTACTCCAAGCGCAATATAATCTCTTTCCATCAAGAGTCTTATATGCTCTTACACGTACATAATATTTAATTCTCTTAAGCTTTTTCTTCTTAATCTGTTTTTTCTGTTTCTTTGTGAACTTAATCTTAATTGTTCCGTTTAATTTCTTAACATATTTGCTCTTTGAGCCTTTCATGTTCTTCTTAACACCATACTGTACCTGGTATCCTGCTGCTTTTGAAACAGCTTTAATCTGATACTTGAAAGCTTTCTTTTTAGCTTTTGCACTATATAATGTTGTTGGCATGGCTAATGCACAAGCTGCTGGTGATGTATTAGTTGAAATGTAAGAACTTACACCATACGTTTTTGCATTATATCCTGAAGGATTTCCAATCTGTGCATAAATCTTTCCTAATGTTGTTAATTCACCAGTCTTGTAATTGAAGATACTTGATGAGCTTGCTGCATCTTCTTCTATATTTGGACAGAACCATGAATATCTTTCAACATAGCTTCTTTCATTAAGACCTTTAATAACGATCTTCATAAATTCCTGTACTTTTGCACATCCTGCTGCATCGTTAATGCTGAATTTCCAGAAAGCAAATTCTGTAATCCAGATTGGCTTATGATAAGTTTCCCAACATTCATCAATTGCCTGAAGGTACTGAAGTGCTGACTTAGCTCCATCATAGCTCTTCTGGTATGAATGAACCGCTATAAATGACATAGCATTCTTCTTGTCTGCTGCCATTGAGTTCCAGAATGGTGTCCACCAATCGTTTGACCATGTAGGGAAAACTGAAACTGCCGGTGAACCAAGTCTTACATTACCTTTGTTATTTACACAGTCATTCCATCTATACTGCATAACATCAGGTCTTACATTTGATTCCCATGTTAAATCAGGTTCATTGTAAGCTAATAAATACTTATAACCTTTGCTCTTAACATTATCAAAAATCTCGCTTGTTTCTGTCATGCTGTCGCCCCAAATCATTGGTACAAATTCCAAATCATCAAACTTCTTGTTTGAGAAGTTCATATCTTTAAATGATTTCCAATCCCAGTTGTAATACCAACCAACATTCATTGAGGCTGGATCTACTGCTGTACCCATATCTTTAGTGTTTACACAAACACCTTTCTTTGTTACATAAAAACGTCTGTTAGCTGTCTGAACGTTTGTACCGTTCTTTAATGTTGCAACTACATATACATTATGTTCACTTACCTGTGTTGTATAGAACTCTGTACTCATAGTCTTGTCTGATGAAGGTGATACTGTTACTTTTAAATCACCATCAACATAAACTTTATACTGTGATACGTCTGTTAATGTGTTATCCCATTTAACATCAATGTATCCTGCGCCAATTAACTTGTCCTGTTTAGGACTTACAATACCATTAGCCTTCCAATTGTCTGTTGCTGTATCAGCTTTTACTGTAGTAGGTCCGCTTATTGCAATACCTGTTGCAAACATTGCCAATGCCAAAACAATTGAAGTGATTCTTTTTAATCCTTTCATATTGTAATCCCCTTCCTATAAAAGATACCCTCTTTGTTATATTCATTTTACAATTTATATTTGATAATAAATTGTTTGTTTTTAATTTTATTATTTTCTTTTTAAAAAGAAAATAAAAGGGCGAAAATATTGCATACACCATACAATATCTTTTCACCCTTTCACCTGCTCTAAGATTAATATTATGTTATCTAAAAATTAATTACTTTATGAATACTTTCTTCTTAGCTGAGAACTTACCGTATACCTTCTGTCCTGTAGAATCTTTTGCAAAAGCTCTAACCTGAACATATGTGAACTTTCTTGATTTAAGTTTCTTAATAGTATACTTAACCTTAGTAGTTGTCTTAGTCTTAGCACCCTTCATGTTCTTCTTTGCAGAATACTTAATCTGGTAACCTGCTGCATTCTTAACCTTCTTATATCTAACTGTTGCTTTCTTCTTAGCACCTTTAACCTTAATTGATGGTTTTCCAGGCTTAGCTGTCTTATTAAATACAGCAACAAGTTCTAAATCACTGTTAACTGCTGAACCAAAGTTGTACATAGCACCTGTAGCTTTGTTCTTGAATCCTGCTAATGTGTAGCCTTTCTTTGAAAAGCTTGCTGGTGTAACCTGGCTTCCTGCATTAACATACTTAGCCTGTGACTGGCTTCCGTCAGTAAACTTAACTGTATACTGATCACCTGCAATAACCTTTAAATCCTTAACATAAACTGTTCCCTTCATGTTAACTTCTTCTGGGAATGTTTTGACGAATGCACCTAAAGCGAACTTAAGTCCCATAACATCTCCGCCAAATGCCTTTCTTGTATCTGGAATCTTAACTGTAGCTGTTACTGTCTTATAATCATCACCATTCTTTACTGTGATATAACCACCACTAGTAGCACCTGAAACTGATGTGAAGTTTACACTTGGTTCACCCTTAGATTTCTGATCATATGCTTTGAATAAGATATGTTTTGAATCTATTGTCTTTTCTTCCTTTGTTTCTTCGTTTGTAACAGTACCCTTTAATGTACTTTTTTTTAATCTTGAAAGAAACTGTATAATTACGACCTAATTCAACCGGAATGTCACTAACTGTCATTGTTAATCCCCATGGATTATCTCCAACTAAAGCGCCTGTGAACTTGTTGTACTCTCCATCCCATCCTGTGTTCTTAACAAACATTTCCATATTAGATGTTGATATTTTTACCATTCTGATCTGTAAGCCATCCTTCTGTTACGAAATCTTTTCCGGCAACCTGTCCATTAGGATATTTGTCTGTTCTGATATTTTCTAATGCTTTCTTCCAAACTCCACCATCTTCTTCTGTTAAGATAGAAAATGAACTAACCTTAGCATTTGTTGCAACATCTGTTCCATTAGAAGCATGTGCTGCTGAAACAACTCCTGTCATTCCAACAACCATTGTTAATGACATTGCTACTGCTGTAGCTTTCTTTAAAAAAATACTCTTTCTCACTTTAAGTCCTCCCCGACTAACATAAACTCTTCTTATTGTTACAGTTACCCAATGCATACGCATTGGGTAACCTAATAGCTTATAAATATTATGTATTATTTTTAATTTTAACTTTTACAGTCTTGCTCCATGCACCTGTTTTGAATCCTGTTGCTTTAGCACGAACTTTAATCTTGTATGTCTTACCCTTCTTTAACTTCTTAACTGTTAAAGTAGCTTTCTTTGCTGTATAAGTTTTATTTCCAACCTTAACTTCGTACTTCTTAGCGTTTGCTACTTTTCTCTCAAGTAACCTTAACTGTTTTAGCCTTGTTATTCTTAGCCTTAACTTTAGCTACTCTTGCAAGTTTTTTAGTTGCTGGCTTAGTTACAGCTGGCTGATTATTTCCACCATTATTGTTTCCAGGAGTAACTGCTGGCTGTGATGGCTTTGATGGCTGTGATGGCTGTGATGGCTGTGTTGGCTTAGGTGGTTCTACAACAAATTCCGGATTTAATCCTTTATCTGTAATTGTGAAATCACTTACAACAACTGTACCATTCCAGTTTTTTCAACTTCTGTAATTATATTGCTTACATCGTTTCCAGCATAATCATACTGTGCATTGAAAGCTCCTAACATAATGCTAGTTCTAATATTCTTAGCTGATACCCAGTTAGTAAATGTAAATGTGAATTTCTTTTCTGCTGTTCCCAAAGTAATAATCTGATTTGTTGCATCATCACTCATTTCAATTGGAGCCTGATCATATGGCATTAAGTCTTTTGTTTCTGTACCAAAGGCTACATATCCATATTTCTTCTTTGAAGCCTTTGCTTTAAAAGAAACAGTATAAACATGACCAGCTTTTCCTTCTACTGTGCTTGATGCTTCTATAGTCCATGGATTAATTCTATCTGTTGGATTACCTGTTACATCTTTCCAAGAGCAATCCCATCCGTTGTTTTCAATGCCAAGTGTGAATCCGTTTGAAGCTGTTGTTGATGTCTGTGTCTGTGGAGAATTAACACCCCTCTCCCAAGTGGAAATTTCCTCATTTCCAACCTTTGCTGAACTAATGTAACCTACATTTCCCACTCTGTTTCTTGTGCGTTGGCATATACACCACCCTGTGTAAATGACCATACTGCTGGTTCTAATGTTGTTGCGCCTTCTGCCTTTACATTGCTTGTAAAACCAACTCCTAATGCTAATGACGCTACTAACGTTGCAGATGTTACACCTGCTAATGCCTTATTGAAAACTTTTCTCATCTTTTCAATTCCTCCTTTAAATAAAATTTTAATTTACGCTTGAAATCTTTCACTATCATTTCAATTAACGCTATTATATCATAAACGTTTTTATTTCTCAACCTTTTAATGTTAAATTTAACGAATAAAACTGTTTTTTATTTGTGATAATATGTGTAATATTGCATAACTTATTTTATAATGAAACGTTTTTAGATATATTGTTTGTTAGTTTTACCTGTTTTACAACTGTTTAAAAAGTATTTTTACCGATATTGTAAATATCTTCTATTTTTTTTTGCTTTTTACATCAATTTTCGCACTTACTTTCAGTTAATTTATCTGATTAATTAAATTTCATCATAAAAAAGAGAGCTAATTTTTAATCAACTCTCTTCTTCACCATATTAATTATTTTATTTCTTAATCGTTACTTTCTTTGTCTTTGACCATTTACCCTTAATTCCACCTGAAACAGCTCTGACTCTAAAGTAATACTTTTTATTTTTCTGTAACTTTTTAACTATATAAGTTAATTTCTTTGTTGTCTTAATCTTCGCTTTCTTTGTGAACTTGTTGTTCATTGCATACTGAATCTGATAAGATTTCGCTTTGGCAACTTTCTTCCAAGTAACTTTTACAGATTTCTTTTTAATATTTTTTGCACCTGTCACTTTTACCTGCTTTAAAGTCTTAGCCTTTGTTGTTTCTTCCTGCTTTTTTTGTTGTAGGTGTCTGTGTTGTTGGTGCTTGTGTTGTTATTTCCGCTGTTGTAGGTTCCTGTGTTGTTGTTTCCTCCGGAACATATACAAACATTTCATCATCTGAAATTGTTTGTGCATTATACCCTTCCGGATTTCCCTTTGATGAATACATTCTTCCAAGTTCAGTATATGCACCTGATGTATAGTCAAACATTGCTGTACCACCAGAACCATCTGAAGAATCTATATCATTTGAGCTATCAATATCATATGAGAACCAGCAATATCTTTCTACATGTGGATTTGCATCTAATGTTTCCATTGCCCCTTCAAGATATTTCTGAATTTCAGCTCTCTTTTCTTCGTTCTCATAGCTAAAGTCATATTCTGTTCCTTTTCTACCAAACAACGACATTTCTGTTATCCAAATCGGTTTATGATATAAATTCCAAAGAGTATCAACTGCTTCAATTAACCCCTGAAGATTAATTACATTTCTATAATAGTGTAAAAGATACTGCATCAACATCTTCATTTTCGCCTTCAATCCATGTTTTAGTAGCATCATCTTCATAATCATAATACAATCCCCAACTTCCATCCATGGATTTTTACAAATATAATCACCTCTAATAAATCTTTTAAGCCATACAGAATCTCCACCAGGAGCTGCCGGTGCTGGTGAAACCTTTCTTAGATTAAGTGGTTTTTATATATTGATTCCAAGTATCAACTGCCTCAAAAAACTGCATATTCGCCTGAGAACCAATATCAGGTTCATTAAATCCTAAAATATAGTTAGATGTTGTTACTAAGTTCTTCATTGCTTCTTTGTTATCATCACCGCTTCCCCACATCATAGGAAAATGCTGAACACCTTCGTCTAATGGTGTATTAAAAGCTTCTGTTGACCAGTTATAGTACCATGAGCAGTTAAGTTTGCTTAACTTAATCTTGTCGCTCATGTCTCCACCTAAAAGCAAGTCCTTTCTTTGAAACATAGAAGTTTCTTATAGATGTTAATTCAACATCATCTTTCTTAGCTTTTACAGTGATTTCATGTTTACTTACTGTTGTTGTATAAACTTCGGTTTTTCCTTCATCACTTGAAGTAAATGTCTTTGTAACAGAGTCATCTGTCTTTTCTTCACCTAATTCTTCTCTTACAATATCATTGCCGTTCCAGTAAACAGGCTTACCATCAAGATACACTGTATATGTATAACCTTCCATTGAATTATCAAATTCAACATTAATATATCCTGCTCCTACAAGTTGTCCTTCACTTGGAACCTTAACTGCGTCAGTTTCCCATGAACCTTCATTTTCATCAGCTTTTGCTACAGTTGAATATGTAATTCCACTAATTGTCAGTGCCATAGCAATAACTAAAGAGATAATTTTTTAATACTCTTTTTCATATTTCCTCCTTTTGAATATCACCTTTTTATACAATATTACTTCATACATATGTAAAAAGTCAAACGTTTTTATTTATTATTTACAAACATAGAAAAAAGTTGCTTTCGAAATTTAATTCAAAAACAACCTTTTTTTAACTCTTCAGTATTATATTTTATTCATCAATATATTCAAGTTTGCTTACAGAAACTTCGTAAGCAACATGCTTTTCGCTTTCCTCTTCGTTTATTTTTTCACATACTCGCGACTCTGTACTCTTCCCCAGATTTGAATATGACCACCCACTTCAAAAGTTGATGCATATCTTGCATTTCGTCCCCATGCAATACAAGGTATGTAATCTGACTTGCCATAAGGTCGATTAACTGCAACTAATAAATCTGCTATCTCTCTTCCGAGAGGTGTTTTTCTATAAATAGGTGCTTTGCAGATATAACCGTCTAAGAATATCTGATTAGTTTTGCCTGATTCAAGGTTTTCTTCTACTTCTTCCCATTCTCTTACAAAAATCGATAGAACTAACTTGTTTTTGTTCCTTCATGACGATTATAAGATCTGAACTGACCTGATACTTCAACAAGCCTTCCCTGATAGTCTTCACTGACATCAACAAGTCTTTCTGACACCATTAACGGAATTACATCTGTTAATTCACTTAATCTGTCCACCGACACGTCAACTGTGTAGAAACCTTCGCCAAAAAACTTCATGACTGAATTTAAACTCAGAAACTATCTCTCCTATAATACTTACTCTGTTGTTTTCAATAACTTTGTCAATCATTGTATTTCCCCCTTTACCATACTTTGGTTTATTATTTTTTTATCATTACTATTATATGTAAAAAATACCAAATATGTAAAAAATCGTTCGACTTATAACGACTTTCTACTTAGAAACGTTTTTTGATTGATTAAAAAAACCCCTCATATCAAAGGATATGAGGGATAACAAAATTATTCTTTATTATTTAACTTTAACAGCTTTCTTCTTGCTCCAATCGCCGTAAGCTTTCTTACCTTTGTTGTAAGCTCTAACTCTTACATAATATTTTTTACCTTTTTAAGTTTTGAAATTGTGTAAGTAGCCTTTGTTGTTGTTTTGCTCTTAGCTGACTTCATGTTGCTCTTTAATGAGTACTGAATCTGATATCCTGCTGCTCCTGAAACTTTCTTATATTTAACTTTAACTTTACCCTTTTTAGCAGCCTTAACACTCTTTAAGCTAACCTTAGCCGGCTTAGCAGCTCCTAAATAGAAATTAGTAAGTTTAACTGTTGTTGAGAATGTTGGATCAACATCTGTAAGCTGTGAAAGAGCACCCTTTGTTGATGTGAATACACCATATCTGATTGCTGCATCCTTATCTGTGTCAACGCCCTGTCTGTCACCAAATTCTCCACCAATACCGAAGTATACTGATTTAGCATTAGCCTTAGCTGTAAATGTTGTTGAATACTTAGTTGTGCTACCTTTCTTTAACTGAACCCAATCTGAGAAAGCTAATGTTTCATCTGTTGAAACCTTAATGTATACCCACTTATCACATGTTGATGACTGTGCATCAAATGAAAGTTTATACTGCTGTCCCTTCTTAACACTGATTCCGTTCTTATAAACCTGAGCACCCCAAGCTCCACCGTATCCGATAGATGCCATCTGTGCTGTCCAAGCCTTATCTGTGTTAGATGTTAAAGTTCCTTCAGCTCCTTCAGACCATCCTTGTGAGCCTCCGAAATAGCTACCCCCAGTTTGCAGCAAAACACTGTGTTCCCATAGTAAATACGAGAGAAAGTGCTAAAGCAGATGCTGCAATCTTCTTTGTCAATCTTCTCATGACTGTTCCTCCTTAAAAAATTAATCTGCTGAGAACATAATAATTTCAATCACTGTTCCCGCCACTTTTTAGATTAGATTAACATTAATCCGTTCTAAACACCTTTCGTAATGCTATTCTATAACATTTATAGGGGTTCCTGCAACCCATTTTTGCAAATTTTTTGAAACAATTTTAATAAGTCGTGTTCTAGCCTCGATTGGAGCCCACGCAATGTGTGGTGTAATAATAATGTTCTTAGCCTTAAGTAATACATTATCCTTTTCCATAGGTTCTTTTTGAAACTACGTCTACTGCTGCATGAGCAATAATGTCATTGTTAAGTGCCCAAGCCAAAGCTTCTTCATCTACTACGTTTCCTCGTGATGTGTTAATGAATAAGGCATCTTTTTTCATTTTCTTAAAGAACTCTTTATTGCACATATATTTTGAATCTTCATTAAGAGGACAGTGCATTGTTACAATATCTGAATTAGCAAGAATATCATCAATTGATGCATATTCTAATATTCTAAAGTTAGGATCTTTCTTTTCCTGACTTCTACTATATGCCATAACCTTCATTCCAAAAACTCTTGCTACGTCGGCAACTTTTCTTCCGATTGATCCATAACCGATAACCCCAATAGTCTTCCCCTGTAATTCTCTCATGGCAAAGAATGGAGAAAATGTTTCAGCATTAACCCAACCTTCATTCTTAACGAATGTATTATACTTGTCTACTGTGTTATATTCATGCAAAATAAATGCAAATACATGCTGGGCAACTGCTTCTGTTGAATAATCGCCTGCATTACATACAGTTATGCCATGAGTTCTTGTATAATCAATGTCAATATTGTTATATCCTGTTGCGAATAATCCGATATATTTTAAATTAGGTGCCTTGCTTAACTTGTCTGCGTTCAAAACTGTCTTGTTACACAAAACAACTTCTGCATCTTTAATTCTTTCCCCTACTTCTTCATCAGTGCTTGACTGATATATCGTTACATCCCCATACTGGTTAAACACTGAAAAATCAATGTCGTTATCTAATGTTAGTGTGTTGGCATCTAAAATAACTATATTCATATGTCCATCCTCCTTATATCCCTTTTATTTTGTTAATTTTTTAACAAAATAAAATAAAAAAGAATTTCTTTCCACTTTTGAATTTTTGTAAAAAGATTCTATATTATATAAAAAAGCTGCGCATCAGCGCAGCTTTTTATCAACTTACTATGCATTAAACACGCTTTGAATATTCTCCTGTACGTGTATCAATAACAATTGTTTCACCCTGTTCAACAAACAATGGAACATATACTGTTGCTCCTGTTTCAACAATTGCAGGCTTAGTAGCATTAGTTGCTGTGTTACCCTTGAATCCAGGTTCTGTTTCTGTAATCTGAAGTTCAACTGTAATAGGTGGTTCAATTGCAAAAATATCACCCTTACATGAACAAATCTTAACTGTTTCATTCTCTTTTACAAACTTAAGTGAATCGCCTACCTTTTCAGCACTTACTGCTATCTGGTCATATGTCTCACCATCCATAAAGTAGTATAAATCACCATCGTTATATAAATACTGCATATCCTTTCTATCGATATGTGCATTTTCGAATTTTTCTGTTGGTCTGAATGTTGTTTCTACAACACCACCACTCTTGATATCTTTTAATTTTGTTCTAACGAACGCTGCGCCTTTTCCCGGTTTAACATGCTGGAATTCAATAATCTGACAAATCTTTCCATCATATTCAATAGTAATACCATTCTTGAAATCGCCTGCTGTTACCATAATTATTCCTCCTAAAGTTCGTCTGTGACTAAG
>VOFC01006885.1_pt1 | contig 21577 bp, 35 predicted proteins | sample 5384161 | NCBI WGS metagenome assembly VOFC01 (sample SAMN12384722, study PRJNA508395) | human gut metagenome | isolation source: healthy gut B | host: Homo sapiens | reverse complement strand
ACAAGTATCCCCGGGATATTATTGGTTCTCCACCCGCATCCGTAACCATATCTTTATCGGGGAGCGATCCACTCAAACTGAATCCAAATAGTAACGCTTGGAAACTATCAGCTTCTTCTATGAGTTAAGCACTTTGCGATTTGTATATAATAAACGCTATCGGCAACAGCTACTTGAAGCCAAAAGATTATTTAAGCCTTTCATTCGGGGTGAAACTACAGATTTATAAAAGCAAGAAACGGAAGACATTCACTGCCCTCCGTTTCCCTAAACTACATAAAAACACTTAAAAGAACAAACGTTGTCTATCAGGAACGCTAGACCTAAGCGGATACCCCAGTTATTCAAACCATCGATATGATAGCTGAGACATCACCCCTTGTTGGTAGCGTAGTTATAATAAGCGGCCATTGCATAGATCTGTTTCTGAGGTGAAGTACACAGTCATACCTCCACCGGGGCTTCACTAGAATCCCCCAGTTACGATCGTAAACCTTCAACACGTTCATGGTAGACATCTCACTATAGCTAGCACCTAACTGAGCGCCAACATACGGTTGGAATTGTCCTTCCGGGCGAAAGTTATAACGGAAAGCCGCACCAAAAGGCAACTGGAAGATAGAATGCTGTTGATCGGAAGTGATTACGGGATGTTGAGTTTACCGGAATCGTCTGGCGGTCCACATACTCATTATTTGTATGATAAGAGATGAACGCACCTATAGCGAAATTAGGAATCACATAGTAACCACCCTCAGCGTGAGCACCCCAACCCGCTGGTCTTCTTAGAAAAAGTCTTGACCGAACGGAGAGTTGATTTGCCAGTCTACATTGACGCGTTTTTCAAAACTGGGCGCCAGCCAGAGTAGGCATCGCCATACAAACTACGAGTAAAGCGATTAACTTGATTGATTTATTTATCTTTTTCATAGAATCTCAAACTTTTAATCATTCGAATTATTATTTTTTTTTACGTACGGAGATTGTACAAATGCTTGCTCGATAGCACGAACAGCCAGCTGAGTATCGAATTTATCGGAACCAGACAACAAGCCACTCATGTAAGCAGTCCAAAGAACCGGAAGTTTAGCGTCTGCCTTAGAAGCGGCAGGAGTATCCAAATCCACTAACTCTGTCAACAAGGAACCTACACTATAGCTATACACTACAGGATACGGGTAATACCAATTTCCCCAACCTGGTCCCCAGTAACCCGGACTCCAATATCCCGGATAGTTCCACCACCAGTACGGGTAGTTGTAGCCATCGTTGTAGTCAGCGAAATATTGAGTACTTTGTACGTAAGAAACTTGCAGACCTAAGTCGGCGTTATCTTTGTCTAGCGTGCGTTTGAAACCGCGGCTTTCCATATTATTCACCAATGTAGTGATAATATCGTCTGCTTCATTGGCTGTCCAGAACTGAGGTTTCTCGCTTGTGCCGATAACCAATACACTATCCGGAATGTAGAACGTAGTGAACGATTCGAATTTCGCGTCCTTATCGTGATTCGTGAACACCAGAAAATCATTGTCCAATTTCGACATGTCCGGGTCCTTTTGGCAAGAAGCCAACAGAAGAACTAACAGAAAAAAGGAAAAATCTTTTTTCATCTCATTTTAACGTTTAAAACAGTTTATACTATTATTTGTGCTTATATATAAGTCACTATTAAAACAGCATGAGTTGAAAAAGGTTCTAAAACTATCCTTTTGGGTGTGTTAATTAACATATCCTAACCATACGACGGGCTTATGGTCACTGTAGTCTAAATTAGGAGAATCATAAGTTACACCCTTAAAATCAGGAGAATAAATTATGTAATCAATTCGAAATATACGCTTTAATTGACGAAAGGTGTACCCGAAACCAGAGCCGCAGTCACGGAACCCATCCGTTAAATCACCTTTCACGGTACGGTACGTATAAGAGGCCGGTGTATCATTAAAATCACCGCAAATAATCACGGGCCCTCCCCGGCATCCAACATCTGACGGATATAATCCGCCTGAGTCGCCCGTTTCACGAAATTCTTCTTCATCTGAAAAGCCATATGGAAGGCGGCCTCGGTTTCCTCCAATTGTTTACCCTCTGCATGGGCTTGGTAAAGACGAGGCTTTACGGCATTCACGCTAGTCGTTTGGAAATGGTTATTAAATACACGAACACTATCCCCTTGGATATCCATGACGGCAAACAAGGATTTATTGCTAGACTCCGGGTATAGGATAGACTCAAAACGAAGGATCGGATATTTACTGAAAATAGCGTTGCCCGCCGCTTTCGTAGCCGAACGGGTAGAGCAATAATACGGTAGGAACGATAAGGTCTTGGCGACAGAATCCATCCGCAGGGCCGATTCAACGGGGCATTCTTGGAGGCAAACGATATCCGGGTCCTCCTTTCTCAGCCAATCCGCTATATTAGGAAGCTGTTTCTTTCCGTCCGTATTGAAATTATTCACGTTATAGGTAATCACCTTAACCGCTTCTTTTCCCTATCGGAATCTCTTTTTGGGAAGACCCGTATCTGGAACATCGATATCAAAAACTCCCAGTTCAACAATAACGCCGCCAAAGGTACCCAGCACCAATGACTCCTAAAGACACACCACATCAAGAAAAAGACATAGATTGGCCGCCAATACCCGGTAATAACACCAATCCGGGAAACGAGATCCACTCCTTCCCTTCCGGATTAATACGTCCGGTAGCGAATCCGGCTATGGCCGCCACGACAAAAAGCGATCGTAATCAACACAAATAAAATATATATCAACTTCTTCATCCTTCCTATCCTTGCGATTTAAACAAAAAAGGGACTATCCCGAAAAGACAGTCCCCCAATTCATACCCCTATAACCTGTCCGCTTCCGGCAGGATAGCTTAAAAAACTTATCGAAGCGTTCCTTGTTGAGCCTCTTGGATCATTTTCTGATTAGCCAAGATCACGATCTCAACACGACGGTTCAACGAACGACCCTCGGGAGTGTCATTGCTAGCCACAGGATCATGTATACCTTTACCTTCATAAACCATACGATCCGTGCTTACCCCCCATCATCATCAGGTAATCGTAAACGCTCTTCGCACGTTTCTCGGACAAGGTCTGGTTATAATCCACCTTACCGGTGTTATCCGTAAAGCCGATGATTCGGATATCCGTATCCGGATTGGCCTTCAAACTGGTAGCGAAGTTACGCAAGGCACTCTTGGAAGCGTCGCTCAACGTACTTGAGTTCGTGGCAAACAAGATACCGGAGTCAAAAAGTAACCTTCAAGGCCTCACCATTGTTCACGCTCTCGATCTTCGTGTCCTCAGGCAGGGTAGCTTCCAGCTCCTTCTTCTGCTTATCCATTTTCTTACCGATTAACGCACCGGCTGTACCACCTACGGCCGCACCGATCACGGCACCCAATGCGGTATTTCCGGCCAAGGCACCAACACCAGCTCCGACAGCGGCACCACCGCCTACACCGATCGCCGTACCCTTCGCCGTGTTATTCCACGTTCCGCAACTCGTAAACACCACTGCCATACATAGCAGTAAAACAGATAATAATTTAATGTTCCTCATCATCTTCTACAATTTCACTTAAACAACTTTATATATATAACAAATATCAATCAAACATGTTGATCGAATCGCAATATTCAAGTTCTCCTTGTACTATAAAAAGTGATTTCCTCCGGTTCGAATTTGCCTACGCCGTCTTTTCTGGGCGTTCTTAATTACATAATTTACAACCTCTTCCTCATCGATCTCGATCTCATCGTCGCCATCATCATCTAGCATGCCATTAGATTCATAGAAGTCGTAGATCAAGTCTACGATATAGTTGATATCGTCATTGCTGAACTTTCCTTTCAGTTCTTGGGGAAGATAATTCTGGATAAATTTTACGGAATCATCCTCGTCGTAAAGTAGCTCGTCATTGTTCGTGCTCATAATTAATCTTGTTTAATTGGTTTGAATAGCGGCAAATGTACGGAAATATTTTGATTTTATATCCCAAAAACAATTAAGCTTATTTACGGACGTGACTTAACAAAAGCAAATGCCCTTACTTGAACATAGTTCTAAAAGAGCTTAGGTTTTATAGGAAGCAAAGGTAATAAAAATACTTGATTATCATATAGACCTATTATTTTTTATAGCTTCCGGGTAATTTACTGTTCCGCATGATATTTTCTTTGAAAGAATATATTTCCAACCGAGTACCCCAAAGAGACTTCCAATATCTTTTATGGATCACAAAAAACACTAAAGCCAGTCTTATTTGTGTTAAAATCAAAATACACTCCATCATTTATTTACATATAGTCATCTGATACTCAAGTTCTTTTAGAACTCAGTAAATGTATTAAATTATGATTACAATGGAACCTAAAATACAAAGTACCACAAGTACCCGAGCTCTCCGGAGCAAAATCGGGCCTATCAAGGCTTACTTATTCAAGGCCTCATATGTAATCAGTCCAATCACGCCAAGCGATCTTAAACATTCCATGAAAGGTGCCTACAAATCATTCCTGTCTAAAACCGATCAAGCATACGGCCATTCCACGTCAACAATCAACCCCAAACTTTACCCTATTTCTACCTTTAAGCAAATGAGCCTCGTAGTAGTCCCGAGTTTCATGATAGAGTCCCCATTCGAGATAGTGGCGATAGCCCTTATCGCCTTTCTACTTATCCTCCTTTCGATGAGGGAACATCGGCATAAGAAAGACATTCTTGACACCGAACGAAATATGGCCGAAGAAGTGGGATCCGCTTACGTGAGAAGGCAGAGGAATCAAACCGGTTGACAAGTGCTTTCCTCGCAATATGAGCCATGAGATACGGACCCCACTGAATGCAATCGTAGGTTTCTCGACCCTTATCAGCGAAAGTGAGGATAAAGAGGAGATCAAAGAAATTCGCTAAAATCATTCACGCAAACAATGAGCTACTCCTTAATTTAATCAATGACATACTCGATATGTCAAAAATAGAAGCCGGTATATTGGATTTCCTTTTTATACGGAAGTGGAGATTAACGAGCTTATACAAACCCTATGGCGGGAGTTACCGATTCAAGATCAAGGAAGGAGTAAGAATTCGCACGGAACTGCTGCGGAAAGCTACATTATCCATACTGAGAGAAACCGTTTATCCCAAGTATTGGCTAATTTCCTCAGTAATGCTTGCAAATACACTTTCGAGGGAATGATAACGATCGGATATGAAATAAGGAAAAACAATATTTATTTCTTTTGTTAGCGATACGGAAAAGGGATAGCGGAAGAAAATATCTCCCGTGTTTTCGAGCGATTCGCTAAATTAGATTCCTTCACCCAAGGTACAGGGCTCGGGCTGTCTATCTGTGAATTAATCATTAAACATTTAGGTGGAGAGATCGGCGTGGAGTCAAGCGTTGGAAAAGGATCTACATTTTGGTGCACGGTTCCCCCGGAAATAATCGCACCAAGCCGTATCTACCTATTAGTGAAAATAAAAAGGCGGAATGATTCACATAGGATCATTCCACCTTCATTATTTTATAGAAACTCCACGCTTAACGTCAAGCGTTCAAGTCTACTTTAGTTCTTAAATTCCAGCCCATCGTCTTTCCGATCGATCACGATCGGACGGTTACGGTCTACCGTTCCACCCAGCAAAGCCTTTGACAACTCGTTCAAGACATACTTGAATGACACGTTTTACCGGACGGGCACCGAATTGAGATCGAAGCCCTTGTCGGCGATAAAGTCCACGGCCTCGTTCGTGAAGTCCAAGGCGACACCGTTCGTAGCCAACATCTTCTTCACGCTGTTCAACTGCAAGGATACGATCTTGCGAATCTCCTCCTCGTTCAGCGGAGTAAACATGATGATATCGTCGATACGGTTCAAGAACTCCGGACGGATCGTCTTCTTCAACAGTTCCAGTACTTGGATCTTCGTCTCGTCTACCACCTTGTCATGCGTGGCGGGTGTCATCTTCTCGAAGTTCTCACGGATCAAGGAAGAACCTAGGTTACTTGTCATGATAATGATCGTGTTCTTGAAGTTGACAACGCGGCCTTTGTTATCCGTCAGCCTTCCATCATCCAAGACTTGCAACAAGATGTTGAATACATCCGGATGCGCCTTTTCGATCTCATCAAACAAGACAACCGAGTAAGGTTTCCGGCGAATCGCCTCCGTCAACTGTCCACCCTCATCGTAACCCACATATCCCGGAGGCGCACCGATCAAACGAGTCGCGCTGAATTTCTCTTGATACTCACTCATATCGATACGGGTCATCATATTCTCGTCATCGAACAGATACTCAATAACGCCTTGGCCAACTCCGTCTTACCCACACCGGTAGTACCGAGGAAGATGAAAGAACCGATCGGTCGTTTCGGATCCTGTAAGCCGGCACGACTACGACGAACCGCATCGGCGATAGCGTTGGATCGCCCTTCCTGACCAATCACACGGGCATGAAGCTCGGACTCCAGACGGGCCAACTTATCTTTCGCTCTGCATCATCTTGCTGACTGGAATTCCAGTCCAACGGGATACCACATCGGCGATATCGTCGCTATCCACTTCCTCCTTGATCATAGCTGCGGCACCTTGCATCGTCTTCAACTTAGCCTGTACCTCCCTGATCTCCTCTTCCTTTTGCTTGATCTTACCGTAACGGATCTCAGCGACCTTGCCGTAATCACCCTCACGCTCCGCCTTGTCAGCCTCAAACTTTAGGTTCTCGATATCGATCTTATTTTGCTGGATCTTATTGATCTGCTCCTTCTCGCTCTGCCACTGAGCCTTTTGCTTGGTCTCCTCCTCCTTCAAGTCGGCGATCTCCTTGTTCAGTTGCTCTAATTTCGACTTGTCGTTCTCACGCTTGATCGCCTCACGCTCGATCTCCAACTGTTTGATACGCCGGGAAACCTCATCCAACGACTCCGGTACGGAATCGATCTGCAAACGCAGACGGGCGGCGGCCTCATCCATCAAATCGATCGCCTTATCCGGCAAGAAACGATCCGTGATATAACGGGTAGACAACTGCACGGCGGAGATAATCGCATCATCCTTGATACGTACCTTATGGTGATTCTCGTATTTCTCCTTAAGACCACGAAGGATGGAGATCGTATCCAACTCACTCGGCTCGTCTACGATAACGGTCTGGAACCGACGCTCAAGCGCCTTATCCTTCTCAAAAATACTTCTGATACTCATCCAACGTCGTGGCACCGATCGAACGTAGCTCACCACGAGCCAAGGCCGGTTTCAAGATGTTAGCTGCATCCATGGCGCCTTCGCCTTTACCGGCTCCTACCAAGGTATGGATCTCATCGATAAAGAGGATGATCTCACCCTCGGATTTCGTAACCTCGTTCACCACCGCTTTCAAACGTTCCTCGAACTCGCCTTTATATTTAGCCCGGCGATCAACGCGCCCATATCCAACGAGAAGATCTGTTTAGACTTCAAGTTCTCGGGAACGTCACCCCGAACGATACGATGGGCCAACCCTCAGCGATAGCAGTCTTACCTACACCCGGCTCACCGATCAAGATCGGATTGTTCTTCGTACGGCGGCTCAAGATCTGCAAGACACGGCGGATCTCCTCGTCACGTCCGGATCACGGGGTCCAGTTTACCGCTACGGGCACGCTCGTTCAAATTGATGGCGTATTTTCCTAAGGCATCGTACGTCTCCTCGGCGGATTGGCTTGTCACCTTATTTCCTTTACGCAACTCCTCAATCGCTTGACGTAACTCTTTCTCTGTCACGCCGGCGTCTTTCAATATCTGTGAAGCGGTGCTCTTTTCCGTGAACAACGCCAAGATGATCGGCTCCAACGATACATATTGATCCCCCATTTTAGAGGAATAATCGATCGCCTTCTGTAAGACAGCGTTCGACTCGCTAGAGAGATAGGGTTCGCCTCCCGAAACCTTAGGATAAGATTCGATTTGGCGATCCAGTACCATATTCAGGTTTTGAGCGTTTACCCCAATTTCTGAAAGATAAAATTAGTAACACTCTCACCCGTCATAATGACAGCTTTCAACAAGTGAACCGGTTCGATAACCTGTTGATTATTTTTTGGTAACCAACTGTACGGCTTGTTGAACAGCCTCCTGCGCCTTGATTGTAAAATTGTTTAAATTCATATATTTAAGCTCCTTTCTTATATTCTTTTCTAATTTATTTTACACTTATATCTTTACAAAAGAAATACCAAAACGAAAATATGACATTTTGTCTTAATATTATAAAACAGAATAGAGAACTCCCCGTCAAACCGTCCATTTCGGATGTCATTAGGACGTATCTTTTCAGAAAGAACAAAAGAGAGAGAAAAGGTTTTGATAGTAAACGCACAGTATCTAGGTAAAAACAGTCAATGTTCTCAAAAAACAAACACTACGAGTTTTCCGGAAACACGTACATGTTTTTTGAAATTCACGTACGTGTTTTTTTTCGAGTGGTTATATCCTATAAATCCAACAATTTACGGATAGTCATTATAATACTTCCACGTATTCTCCCGTTTCCTGTTTCTCTTCTTATCACGGGCACTTTTCCAGAAAATAGTCTCTAGTAAATCCTCTGCGTCGAAATAGACTCTTATGGTAGCAAGTACCCCTCCCCTTCGCTGGCCATCCTTCACGACATCCGAGTATATATTAGTCAGTTTTACGTTGGCAGCCATAGGAACCTTACCTACCTTAAACTCTTTCAATCCTGATTCTTAGGGAGCCTAATCGTGTGCGCTTGCTTCTGTATGGCCAATGAACGGGAAGGTGACTTAAAATTCAGCAGCATGAATAGGACTGGGGTAATCGAATCGTAATTAGTCAACCTACGTAAAGTATCTAACTGTACATATTCCGAGAAGTCTTTCGTAATCGGCAACTCACTTGGTGAGGATAACATATGGGTTCCCGGTTGATCGGGTCGTAGAAAAGTCCCGCTTTCTATCGCCTTCTGAAACTCAGGATTCAAACGTATCTCCTCCTTGCCGGATAAAAATTCTTGCAGGCGCAAAGAATCCTGTTCCGTCCACTGCGCATGGGCCATCGTAGGTAGGATGAATACTATCAAAAGGAATATAGGTCGCATCTTCACGTCTCTCATCTTCATAATCCTCATTACATTTCTATCACCAAGACTCATTCCTCCATTAAATCCCCCATTCGAGTCGAGATACTTTAAGATTTATTGGGATGCTTATACCCTATTTGAATCTTAATATGGATTACCTTTATGCGATCAATCCAAATCCAATATAGATATGTTGATATTATTATCTCCGGCTAAGACAATGACCGGGACATCCAAGATAAAAGCGCCGCAAGGCACGACTCCACGTTTCCAGCAAGAGGCGAACGAGATCGCCCTGCATATGACCCAATTTCCCATTGACGAATTAAGTCGTATCCTCAAGCTCAGCCCGAAACTGGCGGCGGAATGTTACCGCAGATACCAAGATTTTCATGCGGAAGACAACCAGCCCTTGCAAGCGATACTCGCCTATACCGGTGTCGTATTCAAGAATATCAGCCCGAAAGACTTCACGGAGGAGGATTTTCTTTTCTCGCAAGAACATATGCGTTTCGTATCGGGATGCTACGGGTTACTTCGCCCATTAGACCTTATCAAGCCTTACCGGATGGAGTTCGACGTAAAAATCCCGGAACTAGGCGACGGAATATGTACGCCTTCTGGAAGGACAGGCAAACAAATATATTAATCCATGACGTCCGACAGGGAGACGGAATCCTACTGAATCTAGCCAGCTTGGATATCCAACCCTCTTTCCAGTGGAAGGAGGTGGAGCGATCCGTCCGGATCATCACGCCCGAGTTCAAGATCTGGAAGAACGGCAAAGCGGAGACGATCGTGATCTATGCCAAGATGTGCAGGGGACAAATGAGCCGCTATCTCATAAAGAACCGGATTTCTGACCCGAGGCATTAAAAGCATTCACATGGGAAGGCTTTTCCTATAAAGAATCCATGTCCGAGGGGGATAATTGGGTATTTCTACAAGAATAATTCTAGGCTTATCCAATAAAATCAGATGATCTACGTTTTATAAGAACAATTCGTAAAAATCATAAAAAGGTTTATCCTTCTTTAATTTAGCGGTGATATGAAAAGAACCTTTACATATTTATTACTACTTGTTCTATTGGCTTGCGGAAAGCAAGCCTATAACCTGTTAATCTCGAATGAATCGATCCGAGCAACCCTACCGGAGCCTTGTCTGACATCGCGGATGAGGTAATCGCCATTCCATTACAGGACTCAGGGACGCATTCGATCAAGGAGGCCAAGTATATCCGTCAAGAGGGAGACAACCTATTCCTTATCAGCAATGAGACGCTTTACCGTTTCAATCGCAAGGGAGAATTTATCTGTCGCATCACCCATCCGGATGACATACGGGTAGCGGGGTATGTAGTGAACCCGGCCAACCAGCAGTTGATTGTACTTGGAAACACGGACGATATTTTCTATTACTCATTCAATGGTGATCTCCTTACCCGCAAGAAACTGAAATGCGACCTTCCGGAGAATAGGCATATGCTATCCATATCCATGCACAATAACCGGATATTTACCACCGAGGAATGTGTTCATGGGGATACGGCGGGCAAACCGCCACGATTGAGAAACAGATTGTTGAATACGATTCCTCTTTCCATAAATTACAATCTCATACGATCCGTCCGGTCGATCTGGAACGTTCCGCATGCCCGATCGGTTGTCTCGCCCCCGGAAGTAGCCGTGGAGCCCGGAAGCGGAACGGTTTATGCCTACGCCCCTCCTATCAACCCGGGAACTTATTACGGGACACTTTATATATTAAGCAAAAAGCGGCAAAAAGCCAAACCTTGGAGAACCTTGCCGGAAAGAATACACTTCCTTTGCTACCGATCCGCATGGGCAGCCGTTTCTGGGTATCTACATACTATAACGCAGAGGATGAGTCCAGAAATTACACCTTCTGTTATGATACGGAGAAGGAAGAATGCTGGCAGGTAAAAGAAGGATTAAAAGATAATTTTTATCAAACCGGTAATGTGCGACGAATGGACCCTATCGATCCCTATTGCCATTCCTATTGTTTCAGCAAATCCGGAGAGGATCTGCGAAATACTTTCCCCGCACAGGCCCAAGGGGAAAGCCTCGTGTTATTTATAGTGAAATTGAAAGGGTAAATCCAGTTAATATTTCAATAGAGAGCAGACTGATGGGTACAAAAATAATATGTATCTTCGTACCATTCTAAAAAAGCATTAAGTACATGAAAAAAACTTTTAACCTGCATTGCCATGGGCTTTGCGACTACCAGCTACGCTGTACCCCTTTGTGGATGCGTGATGTACAAATTTCTCCTGATGGAACAGAGATAGCGTTTTGTTACAAAGGAGATATCTATAAAGTACCGGCCAAAGGAGGAACAGCGACACAACTTACCACCCAAGCATCGTATGAATGCACGCCAATCTGGTCTCCGGACGGAAAACAAATCGCTTTCGCCAGCGATCGTAACGGCAATTTCGATTTATTCGTAATGCCCTCCAACGGTGGAACGGCACAGTGCCTCACCACTCATTCCGCCTCCGAGATTCCATCGGCCTTTACTCCCGACGGCAAATACGTACTCTTCTCCGCATCCATACAAGATCCGGCACAGAGCGCCTTATTCCCCGACCTCGGCCATGACGGAACTCTATAAAGTGCCGGTTGGTGGCGGACGCACGGAGCAAGTATTTGGGAACACCCGCCGAGATGGTTTGCTTCGATAAATCCGGAAAGACATTCTTATACCAATATCGTAAGGGCTTCGAGGATGAATGGCGTAAACATCATTCCTCATCCGTTACCCGGATATATGGATGTACGATACGCAAACAGGAAAACATACCAATTTGACTGACCATGCGGGAGAAGACCGGAACGCCGTATTTACCCCGGATGGACAGACGGTTTACTTTCTGAGCGAACGCAACGGAGGGTCTTTCAATGTATATTCATTCCCCTCTCAACACCCCACAATCTATAACGGCGGTTACTAAGTTCAAGACACATCCCGTACGTTTCCTCTCTACAGGTAGCGACCAGACATTGTGCTACACATACGATGGCGAGATCTATACACAACGTCCGGGAAGCAATCCGCAGAAAGTACGGATCGACTTGATACGTGACGATCAAGAGCAAATCGCCGATCTGAATTCCAGCAAAGGAGCAACCTCCGCTACCGTATCCCCCCGATGGCAAGCAGATCGCCTTCACCCTAAGAGGTGAGGTATTCGTCACCTCGGCCGATTACAACACGACCAAGCAAATCACCCATACCCCCGGCCGCCGAAACAGGCATATGCTTCGCCGGATAACCGTACCTTGGCTTATGCCAGCGAGCGTGGTGGTAATTGGCAACTTTACTTGGCTAAGATCGCACGTAAGGAAGAAGCCAATTTCCCGAACGCAACGATTATCGAAGAGGAAGTTCTCTTACCTTCTAAGACCGTAGAGCGTAATTATCCTCAATTCTCACCGGATGGTAAGGAACTCGCTTTCATAGAAGATCGTATGCGGTTGATGGTAGTCAACCTTGAGACGAAGAAAGTACGCCAAGTCACGGATGGCTCCACATGGTATAGCACAGCCGGTGGTTTCGATTACTCATGGTCGCCGGACGGTAAATGGTTCACGCTCCGGTTTATCGGAAACAAGCACGATCCTTATTCGGATATCGGCTTGGTTAGCGCACAAGGCGGAGAGATCACCAACCTGACCAATAGCGGTTACACCAGCACCTCCCCGCAATGGGTACTGGATGGAAACGCCATCTTATTCACCACCGAGCGTTACGGAATGCGTGCGCATGCCTCATGGGGTTCCTTGAATGATGCCATGCTGGTATTCATGAATCAAGACGCTTATGATAAATTCCGCTTGAGCAAAGAGGATTATGAGTTGCAAAAGGAACTGGAAAAAGGAGCAGAAAGAGGTAACCGGGGACAAAACCGGCGACAAGAAAAAAGAAGATAAAGCCGATGGAAAGAAAGACGAAAAGCCCAAGGATATCGTAGTGGAACTGAAAGGCATCCAAGATCGTATCCTACGTCTTACTCCTAATTCCTCCGAAATGGGTAGCGCCGTCATCTCGAAGAATGGCGAGACTTTATATTATTTCTCGGCTTTCGAAGATAAATACGACCTGTGGAAAATGGACTTGCGCAAGAAAGAGACCAAGTTACTCCACAAGATGAATACCGGATGGGCGAACATGGAAATGGATAAGGAAGGTAAGAACCTGTTCTTGCTGGGTAGCAACTCCATGCAAAAATGGATATGGGATCGGAGAAACTAACGCCGATCAATTACCAAGCAAACTTGAAAATGGACTTGGCCGCCGAACGTGAGTATATGTTCGATCATGTATATAAACAAGAGCAAAAAAACGGTTCTACAACGTGAATATGCACGGCGTAAATTGGGACGCTATGACCGCCGCCTATCGTAAATTCCTGCCACATATTGATAATAACTATGACTTCGCGGAGTTGCTAAGCGAATATCTGGGAGAACTCAACGTCTCTCACACCGGAGGACGCTTCCGTCCGCGAACAAGCGGCAATGTTACCGCCAACCTAGGGCCTACTTTTCGATTGGAACCATAGCGGCAAAGGTCTATTGATCGCCGAGGTAGTGGAAAAAAGGCCCGTTCGATCACGCACGTTCCAAAGTGAAAGCCGGTACCATCATGGAGAAAAATAGACGGACAGGAAATAACCCGGATATGGATTACTCCAAGCTATTAAACAATAAGGCCAAAAAGAAGACCTTAGTTTCCCTCTACGATCCACAAACCAAGGAACGCTGGGAAGAGGTAGTCTTGCCTATCAGTAACGGTGAGTTAAATAACTTGCTTTATACCCGCTGGTGAAACAACGTGCCGCCGACGTGGATAAATGGTCGAACGGACGATTGGGATACGTCCATATCCAATCCATGGGAGATCCTAGTTTCCGCTCTGTCTACTCCGATATCCTAGGTAAATATAACGACCGGGAGGGAATCGTCATTGACACCCGCTTTAATGGTGGTGGGCGCTTGCACGAGGATATCGAGATCTTGTTCAGCGGAGAGAAATACCTCACCCAAGTGACACGTGGCCGAGAGGCTTGCGATATGCCTAGCCGCCGCTGGAATAAACCTTCCATCATGTTGCAATGCGAGGCTAATTATAGTAACGCACATGGAACCCCGTGGGTTTATAAGCACCAACAGATCGGACGTCTGGTAGGTATGCCCGTACCGGGAACAATGACTACCGTCTCTTGGGAAACCCTGCAAGATCCGACGCTGATATTCGGCACACCTATTACCGGTTATCGCCTGTCGGACGGTAGTTACTTAGAGAACACACAGCTGGAACCGGATGTTAAAGTCGCTAATTCTCCGAAACTGTTGTCAAAGGAAGATACGCAATTGAGAACAGCGGTACAAGAATTACTGAAAGAGATCGATAAAAGTAGTTTAAAAACGAGACTACTCTCATCGCTTGTCGGGGAGTAGTCTCGTTTTATTATGTAACCTTCTATTAAAAAACAGGCGATATTCACTCTGCCTAAGTCGTGATATGCTTATAGGGGAGAATGACTAAAATCCAAGAAACACATCTCATAGCAAATGGTCAGCCACACCACAATGCAAGGCCAAGCTTTTATCACATACGGACGGATCAGTCCATTCCGGACAATAGATGGAACCAGCTCTGTAGTGGATAAGCCAACAATCACCAAGGTAGCTATCCAAAGCCAATAAGTATATTTCTTATGGGGCGATACACTGCATATATACCAGATAGCGACTCCTATCATCGCTATGATATATCCACTCGCCTCGCTTCCCGTACTGAATAATACGACAAATAATAAAACATTAGCCAACAACATAAAGCGAAAAGCCGGATATTTATATTGAGAGATCCTTAAATATGGAATGCAGAATAAAATCAAGCCCGGTATGATAAGCCACATATCGCTATACTCCGCATTCCCGGATATCTTTCGAACCACTCTAATAATGATATATTTTGTGGATCAGCGAACATATTCAACATATTTTTCACCTTCAATCGCTCAAACCAATCTATATACTGAGAGATCACATACTCAAACCCCGGTGTATAAAGCACCGGGATCACAAAACAAACCAATCCCCAGAAAAGACAAGAGGCTAATAACCTCACTTTCTGCCTTGAGAAGAAAAAAAAGAACGCCAATCCCACGATCGGATAGAATCTTGATAAATGTTCCGAGCATAATAATGCCTGCCGCCCAGAAATCCTTTTTCTCCAGTATCAAGACAAACGATAATAAGATAAAGGCCGCTACTGATATATTGAATTGCTGTACTCCTTGAGCCGTCATCAACTCACAATACGAATACCAATAAATAATGATTTTTTGGGTACTCGACAATGGCAATCGGCTAATCGCATAAAACAATAGGGCGGTATTACCCGCTATCCATAAGATTATACCCAACCATTCCGGTAACAGGGCGAAAGGAGCTATGATAAGACTAAATAAGATTCCATAATGATTTGAATCATAATATTCCGGATAATGATCCCCATATAAGGTTAACCCCTCGATAGCATGCCAATAGACTCCTTCAAATATCTTATAATTATTATATTTTCCAATCAACAACTTGACAATAGCAAAATAACACCGGTTAGCATCCATACCCCGAATACAGTCCGGGGCTCTCTCCATACCGGATGGGCGGCTAAAGTCTTTAATCTCATATCCAATTTCTTCCTTTCAATCAGTCCACAAAGATAAAAAAACCTAATAAAACGAGCCTAATAAAAAAGAAAAAGACTGTCTGGGTATATAACCCGGACAGCCTTTTCCTTTGTGATACAGACTCTATTCTGAGTATTCCCTTATTAATTAGCGAATGATTTCAAAGGAACACTTACTCCCATGTAAAGATTCATGGCGTTACCGCTTACCGGTAAGCATTGTGGAGTTACCTTTGTCAACATATAATCCGATCCAATAAAGAAATTGATCCAAGACGGTGAGAAATTCAAGGCGATACCATACGTCTTGAACTTACTATGGATAAATGAGTAGCTCAGCGTAGCCTCAAACCATTTCACCGGACGGTAATTACCGGACAATGTCAGTTCCGTATAGGCTTTCGGGGAATAAAGACGAGTGCTTGACAATAAGCCGATACCTAACTTGTTTTCCAGCAAACGGTACTCGCCACCGATATTGATTGTCGAACGAAGACGGGTAGTGCTTCCGGACTCACCCTCTTTCTTGAAATGAAGCAAGTTCTCGAAATCTTCCTTGATAGCGTCAAACTGATCGCCCATGCTCGGTATATCACCGTTATTCTCGCCGATAGCCAGATCAAAGCCGTTAAAGTCGAAAGTTCCATCCAACTTACCTACCGTGCTCCCTCCTTTGCTCCAACTGATAAAACCTAAATCAAGGACAGCGGCGGACAACATGATATTCTCGGTCAATTGGTACGTAGCACCCAAGTCCACTCCCATACCGAAACCGCTAAGACCCGGAGAATCGAAATCAAAGCTATTATAATAATCACGGCCTTGCTCGTCTACTTCCATTTCCGGGACCAAGCCTTTCATATTCGTCTGCAAGGTACCGGTAGAGGTAACTTTCCAGCTAGTCTCTCATCTCAGCATGCATCTGATCGATCGTAGCGTCCATAGAACCTACGCCCCATAACAATTTAACCTTACCTCCGACTGTCAACTTATCCGTGATAGGACGAGAATATCCTACACCTGTCTCCAAATAAGCCTCGGCGTACGCCCTGATATTACGAATATCATAGGTACTCTGAGATCCATTACCCTTTTTTTTCATGAACTCGAACAATGTCTTCGGAGCACGAATATTCGCCAAGCCCTTGATAGAAACATCAACCGTCCAGAATCCCTTGCCGGCGTACCAGCCACCGGATAGAACCTGCGTGCCAAAATCCATATTTACCTGATTCTCATCCTTCAAGCCATTCAGGAAAGACTCGGTATTCACGGGTTATCCATGAACGTAACGGTCTCACCATTCTTCGGATAAATAAATTATCCACAGCTATTCCGTTCGTACCATACGAAGCGCCAACCGCACCTAATACCGGAATGGAGACATAGCCTCTCTCAGGGACGATACGCCGGATTCATCGTCGTGCGTGCCGTAGAAGATTGCATGAAGTAAGAAGTTCGTATTTGCTGGGCGGATACCGACATTCCCACAGTGGTCAATAAACATAAAGCACAGACCTCTCTTATACATATTATATATAGTATTCATCTTTCTTTTTCGTAATTTAAATGGTTAGTACTGGGATCAAATGGAGATACCACCTTCTTTCTTAAGTTTCAAGTTGAAGGTCGTTTTTCTGGCCTTTCTTCAAAGCCTCGCCTTGATCTCTACCCGTTAAATGTAAATTTAGGTCTATATGACGTGCATCCTTCATTTTCGGCATATCCTCCTTCGTGATCTCGAAGATAACCTCTCCAGATTGTCCTTTTACCTCTTGTGCCGGGAATTGGATATCTACCGGTACATTGTTCTCATCCATGATCACCATCTCGATAGACATATCGAACGGCATCTCGTTCGTAACCTCTCCATAGATCCTCGCGCCCGTCCGAGAAAATATAGTCTACGAAATCCTCATCAAAAGCGTCCTCGATCCGCTCGACGGATACGGCGCTAAATTCCGGTGCCGGAGTCAACGGAAGCTCTACCGCATAACGTAACTCACTCAAGGCATCCGCAGGAGCGTTCGCCCATTGTTTGCTATCAGCGGACAAAGACAAATGTATTTTTGAGGAACAATCTGTACGATTCCCGGTAACTTCTCGTTCTTGACAAACTTAAAAGCATCCGTCTTCGGATCAAGAGGGCCGATCCAAATATTAGGAGACACCGTTGACAAGGTAAAAATCAGAGGAAGTAGCCTCCTTTTTTTACTTGTGTTCTCAGCCTCGATAGACAAGCTACAATCCAAAGAGGCATTCTTTACATTCGACTTTAATGTAATATGGGGATTCGTTAACGCCAAAACGAAATCGCCATCAAACAAACCATCGATATCCCCAGTCGTTATATCTTCCGAGGCGATCTCCACTTTACCAGAGGCGGCCCGTAAGCTTTTCCCCTTAATCTTCATCTCTCCATCATAGATCATGACGTAAGCCCCGTCGACTTCCCGAATGGAAGGGACTTTCTCTACATTCACAACGTCATCCGACGTTACATAACCCGTACCGAGGGAGCTACCCAAGACTCACCCATTACCGCATCGTCCGTATTGACATCGCTTAAATCATACTTACTATCCACACATGCCGCTAAACAGCAAGATGATAGCAATAGCATCACTAAATGTTTGTTTTTCATATAAAGTTATTTTTATCAAAATTATGACCCTAACAGCGCGCAAAAATAAACAAAATAAATGAAAGTTTAGCCATAAAAAAGAGAGTGGCATCGTATTATTAACGCCACTCTTAGCTTATACTATCTTTGACAATCAAAATATTCTTCCGCAAATACGAATCTTCATGACCGGATAAACCGTTAGCTTGTCCATGATCTTCGTAAAGGTATCATCCTCGTCTATCTCATTCAACAAGTCCTTTACATCCCCTGAATCCGTATACACCTCCGGTTTGCCATGGAATTGCACACCCAGCTCAAACATCACGCCAACCCGTTTCTTAGAACCGCACGACCGAATCAAGACCTAGATAAGGACGAAAAACCGGACACTTTCAATCCACCGGATACATTACCGTTATTATCCACCGGAATCGTATAATCACCGATAACTATGCCCGCACTTTCTCCTTGGGCGATCAGGTCTTTCAGCTTATCACTATGCCCTTCTATCTTCACCAAGGAAGAACCACCGAAATAGGCGCCGGCCGCAACGAAGAACGAAGAAGCGTGAGGAAACGGGTAAACATTCACCAACAACTGTCCGGAAGTACGTTTCAAGCTACCTTTGACATCCATGGAGTATGTATCATTATACACACCCGCTCGCGGATCGTTAACATCTACATCCACGTCCGTATTAATGCTGAAACCCGGCATAAAGGTAAGACCACCTCTCAACGCCAGATAAGGCGTAATAGGGAGTAGCGACCTCCACATCTACACCCGTCAAACCAACACCCACTCCTGCCGAAACAGAATTGAAAATCCCTAACTCCTTTTGAGCTGAGATAAAATTACACGTCGCAAACATGCTCACGAACGCACAAAGAAGAAATAGTCTTTTCATTTTCACCATATAAGTTAAATTGTTATTCACCCTAGACTCACAAAAATAAATAAAAAACATGAAACATTCGTTGTAAAAAAAAAAGCGACATCGAATTTGCCTCGATGTCGCTTTTTTACGGATAAAGTATACTATTTTACGTATAAGCGTACGTTATTCCTCCTCAGAATCGTCTTCCTTCATATTATGGAATACGTTTTGAACGTCTTCGTCTTCCTCTAATTTCTCGATAATCTTCTCGATAGACTCACGCTGTTCCGGAGTAACCTCCTTCAAATCGTTCGGAATACGTACGAACTCACTACTCAAGATCTCGAAACCATTCTCTTCCAGATATTTCTGAATAGCCGAATTCTGGGCAAATTCACCATAGAGAACAACCTCGTCCTCGTCTTCCTCAACCTCATCTACACCGAAGTCGATCAACTCCAACTCTAGGTCTTCTAAAGAAAGATCCTCTTTTTTAGCGATATGGAATACGCATTTATGATCGAACAAGAACTCCAAGCTACCGGATGTTCCCAGAGAACCACCGTTCTTATTGAAATAACTACGAACGTTGGCTACCGTACGAGTCGTATTATCCGTAGCGGTCTCAACGAATAGCGATACCGAAAGGACCATATCCCTCATAGTTCATCTCCTTATAATCCGTGAAATCCTTGGATACGGCACGTTTAATGGCACGCTCCACGTTCTCCTTCGGCATATTCTCCTTTTTTGGCGTTCTGCATCAACACACGTAAACGAGGATTATTCTCGCCTGGCCCACCTTGTTTTTGCCGCAATCGTGATTTCCTTACCTAACTTCGTGAATACACGGGCCATATTGCCCCCAACGCTTAAACTTTCTCGCTTTACGAAACTCAAACGCTCTTCCCATATGTTTATCAGTTTATCTTTATTTTATGTAATTAAATTCTTATCTCAATTGAGCACCTAGCTTTTGTTCCAGATTCGTCTGGATCTTCTTCATGATAGCGTCGATCTTTATCGTTCAAAAGTCTTGCTCTCATCTTGCATGAAGAAGCTTACGGCATACGACTTCTTGCCCGCCGGAAGATTCTTGCCCTCGTAAACGTCAAACAGAGATACTTCCTTCAATAGCTTGCGATCGCTATCCTAGCGATTTTCTCGACCTCGGCAAATGTACGCTCTTATCAAGCAACAACGCCAAGTCACGTTTAACGGCCGGGAACTTGGAAATCTCGGAGAAGGTTACTTTCGCCTTCTTGATCTCCTTCATCAATTGGGTCCACGACAACTCAGCGTAATAAACCTCCATATCAATATCCAGCATCTTACGAAGTTTCTTGCTTTACGATACCCATCGTACCCAATTGACGTCGGAACCGGTCGTGATGCTTAGGCCCGAAGAATAGATATCATTCGTCAAGTTACCGAAAATAACCCGTTTCATATCCACGCCCAAGCGGGCTAAGATATTCTCTACGTAAGCCTTCAACTCATAAACGGAAGATTTCTCGTCCGGATGCGCCCAGTTGTTCTCCACCCGGTTGCCGGCTACCCATAGATGCCTAGACGGTAATCCTCGCTGAACTGCGCCAAGGTCTCATCTTCCTTCTTGTTATCGATATTATAATCATAGCAATTACCAAACTCATAGAAACGGACATTGCCATTCTTACGCTTCATGTTATGCTCGATGCTCTCCAAGCCTCCGAACAACAAGGTCTGACGCATGCAGTTCAAATCAGCGCTTAACGGTTCATCAACATGACACAATGCGCTTCCGGATAAACAGAAGATTGTCATAATAAGCGGAGCGTGTCAGCGAGTTATTCAGGATCTCGTTGAAACCACAACCGCAAAGTTGCTCCGAGATCAAGTTCTGCAATTTATAACTGCGGTCAGTCGGAGTCTGATAGCTCAGATTAGACTTTACATTGTCACTGAATTCCACATTATTATATCCGTAAATACGGAGAATATCCTCGATCACGTCGACATCGCGCTGTACACATCAATACGATATACAGGCACATCTATCACCAAACCTTCGGCAGTCTCGAAACGATCTTCATTTCCAAGCTTTCCGAGAATGCTCTTGACCGTTCAACCGGAATCACCTTGCCGATCAATGTATTGACCTTATCGTAAGTCAGTTCCACACGATAGGGGCAACCGGAACCGGATAAATATCCTGGATAGCACCCGTAATCGTTCCGCCTGCCACTTCCTGAATCAA
>VOFC01006188.1_pt1 | contig 21591 bp, 30 predicted proteins | sample 5384161 | NCBI WGS metagenome assembly VOFC01 (sample SAMN12384722, study PRJNA508395) | human gut metagenome | isolation source: healthy gut B | host: Homo sapiens | reverse complement strand
CTTTCTCCTGAATCTGCTTACCCACAAAAATTCAAGGTTTCACCAGCAGCACAACGATTAATTGCAAACACGATTGCATGCCATCTGAGGAAGAAATATATGCCTTACTGAAAATTTCGATCAGTCCCAAACAAGTTCCTCCGATAAAACGCTCCGGGATCGATCCGATTCCACCAAATACTGCTGCAACAAACGCTTTGATTCCCGGCGTTGCTCCCTGTATGCGCGTGTGAGACTCGGATACGTGGAACAAAGAAGAACCCCGGCAACTGCCCGCCAGTCCTGAACCGATTGCAAATGTAAGGGCGATCGTTCCGTTTGATGATTCCCATTAACTGTGCCGCACCTCCTCTGTCCTACTGATGCTGCATCGCCTGTCCGGCTTTGTCTTCTGCACAAAATGCCATCAGCACGACCATAATCACCACGCACGACGATCCGTGACGATCGTCTCTAAATCTTCAGTTCTCTCCTGCAACAGAAATGCCTTTCCATTTGATCACTGGGAAGAAAGGAAATGTCTTCGCATTCGCTCAAAGATCAAGTGCCACATTCTGTAACAGATAGCTGACACCGATCGCTGTGATCAGTACTGCCAGGGAAGAGGATGCGTTCCTCAATGGTTTATAAACAATCCGCTCCATCGCTCCCAGGACTGCTTTTGCAACAATCAGATCAATACTGCAGCCGGAATCGGCATCCCCTGCCCTGATTCATGCTGACGGGAACAACATATGCACCGATCATGATCCCCACATCACCATGAGCAAAATTCAGCATCTTGGCAATTCCATATACTGCATCCGTATACCAAAAGGCAATGAGTGCATAAACGCTGCCCAGACTAAGTCCGTTTACCAAATACGATATAAAACTCATATTCCTTTTCCTCTCATCCTATTTTATTGTAGTTTGTTTCTTTCATATCCATACAAAATCAGCCGCAAGAAAAATAGAATGCACTCTGTCTTTGCTATCATTTTTCCTGCGGCCTTCTTTGTGGCCCCGACATCTATTTATCTTCCTGTATAAAGATGAAATAATTCTGGATCTGTCACTTTTTCAATCTGGTCATACACCGGGTACTCGCCTCTTTGTCTCTTCATCAGGCGTTATAATCTCGGTTCCGCTCTCCTCGATCTCACGGATCTTCTCACACGATTCTCTCATCTGACTTCTCTCTTGCATATTCCTTGGCAATCTCTTCTGCCTCACGCAGGATCTTCTGATCCTCTTCTGAAAGCTTTTTATAAAAATCTTCACTCACGATCAATGAAATCAGATGCGGTACATGATTCGTTTCAATAATGTAATCCTGCTGCTCATACAACCGGTTTGAAACGATCACTTCGTATGGATTTTCCTGTGCATCAATCGTATGCTGCTGCAATCCGATATACACCTCACTGAAGCTCATGGGAGTCGGATTTGCTTTTCAGCTTTTTCCAGAAGCTCAACTGGTACGGGTCTTCCATTGTACGGATCTTCTGTCCTTTAAAAATCTGAAAAACTGCTGACCTCCTTATTGCTGGACATGACACGGAATCCCTGATCTGCATATCCCAGCAGTTCATATCCCGCATCCCGGTATGACTCCTGCATCCGGCTTAGGAACTCCGGCTGATCTATCTTATCTCTCAGCTCTTCAATATCATCAAACACACACGGTGCATCAAAGATTGCTGTATCATCAATAAAATTAACCTGTGGTGCTGTATTCTGTACTACAAATGGGATATCTCCGTCATAGCAGCTCTCCAGCAGTTCTCTGTCCCCGCCAAGTACACTGTTCGGATATACTGTGATCTTGATCCTTCCGTCACTGAGTCTGTCCGCTTCTTCTGCGAATTTTTCCGCATAGATCTGCGTCACTGTATCCTCAGGGCTGGCTGTTCCGAGCGGATATGCGCATACCGCTGTTCTGTACTTTCTTTTCCGGCACACCCCGTAAGCAGCCCCAGGAAGGCAATGCTCACCATCACGCCTGTCAGTCTTCTATATTTCATATCTGTATCTGTCTCCTTCCATGTCATTTCCTGTAACAGCATTTCTACAATAACGCAAGACTTACTGCCGGCACAAAAAGGTAACGATCAGCAATGCAGCAAAGAAATAGAGGATCATCGGCATCGCTTTCTTTGCGATCTCCATCACCGGTACATCTGTCAGTGAACTTGCCACAAAATAAATTCACTCCGATCGGCGGTGTTACAAATCCCGTTGCCAGATTGACAACCATGATAATACCAAAGTGGATCGGATGGATCCCCACTGCCTCAACGATCCAGGAAGCAGGATCGGTGTCAGGATCAGGATTGCCGGAGTTGTATCCATCACCATTCCAACGATCAGTAAAAATACGTTGAGTACAAGAAGTAAGACAATCTTATTCGTAAAATGTGCAAGGATCCATGCACTGATTTCCTGCGGCACCTGCATCAGTGTCAGTACTTTGAAAATGCAATGGATGCAGCAAGAATAAAAAGGATCGGTGCATACGTTCTGATTGCTTCTACCATAATGGTCCAGATCTCTCTGATCTTAATACTTTTATAGAACAAAATAAACTGATGATCAGTGCGTAAAAACTGAAATAACTGCTGCCTCTGTCGGAGATGCCACACCGGTATAAATACATCCAAGAATGATCACCGGACTGAGCAGTGCAAAAAAGCACTGTCCTTTAACACCCTTAAAAAGCCCCTTATCATGCAGCTTTCCGACCATTGCCAGCTTCTTTTCCTGATCTTCCCCATGCTTTTTACAATAGTAGATCGCGTACACCATCAGAAGACCGCCGATCATTACCCCCGGAATGATCCCTGCAATGAAGAGGTCACTGACTGATGCACCGGATGCCATTCCATACATGATAAACGGAATACTTGGCGGAATAATAACACCCAGGCCGCCTGCAACCGCCACAAGAGCTGTCGAAAACTTCTTATCATATCCCATCTCCATAAGGATCGGGATCGTCATACTTCCTACTGCGGCTACCGTAGCCGGTGCTGATCCCCGAAATTGCTCGTAAAACAGACAGGTCACAACCACTGCACATGGCATCCCGGCTGTTCTCTTTCCCATAAAATAAGCAAATACATCAAATAATTTTCTTGAAATCCCACCCCCGTGCCATGATAATTCCTGAAAGTACGAACATCGGAACTGCAAGCAAAAGGGAAACTGTCGATTCCTCCAAGCATAGAACGGATGACATAAGTTCCGCTTGCTGTAAAGGACGGATCTACCGCTCCCGGAAGTACCGATGCAATTCCGAGAGATATGGATACCGGAATCGCAAGGATCAGACAGATCACAAAAAATCAAAAATACAACCACTGCCGGCATATCATTCCCTCCCTTCCTGCATACTCTCTTTCCACTCAATGATCCATCTCTGGAATACCCCGGATCGCTGACAGGATAAATCCCACCAACGGTGCTGCCTTGCACATAGTACATCGGGATTCCCATTGCCGGGCTTGTCTGTCCATTTGCGATTGCAGACAACAGATATTTCCATGCAAACGGGATCAGATAAAGAAATACGATCAGTTCAAATGTATGATTCACTCCTTTGAAAATGGCTTTTCCCCTCTTTGGGAACATCGCCACAAACTGCTCGATCTTGATAGAAATACATTTTTTCGTACAATAACTCACACTCAGGAATCCCGCCCAGATAAATATATACCGGGTCAGTTCTTCCGACCAGGAAAGTGAAGTCCGAATATATATCTTGCAATGACCTGTATTCCCATGATCACTGCCATGGCTGCAAGTGCAATGACCAGTAATACTTCTTCCAGGTTCTCATCTAACCATTGTAATGCTTTTTTCATCTCATCACCTTTTCCTTAATTTTCATCATATCTTTTCGTTAAAAAAGACTATATCAAAAAAATATATCATTTTTTATTTTTTCTGTCCATCCTCTCAATTTCTTCTGCCACCATAACTAAAAAGGATTCCCCGGATCTTTTTGTCGTATACTTCACACAAAAAAACTGATACCTCAGACTCCATCGATAACTCCCCCGAATTGATCCAAACTATCAGTTTTCCTTTTTTATTTTTCTAAATTCACTTATAAAGATGTCGGGGTCAAAAGCCCCCCAACTTTGATGCCTACGGATTGCTCTCCGTGCTACGCACTCCCACAACCCTGGCATCTTATAAATCCATTAATAGATGATCATAGCTACAATTACTGCTGCCAGTGAACCGATCATTGGAGCAAGTACGGATGTCATAAATACATACCAGTAACTTTCTGCCAGTGACAGTTTCATCCAGCGGAGCTGTGCAACCATTCCACCTGCATTTGGCAGTGTATTCATACCGGTTGCACATGCCGGTGCCAGTCTGTGAAGTGCTCCTGCACTTGCACCCTTTGCAAGCAGACCGTCTGACAAATGTTCAAAGAACATGGCGATGGAAGAGGTTCCGCTTCCAAGGATACCGGCAAGGATATTCAGTCCGAAGAACTCTGTCAGATACGGGTTCATCTTCAGACCCATTACAAAGTTGATAATGGACTGGAATCCCGGACAGGACTGAAGTACGCCTGAAAATCCAAGAATCGCTGCTGCCATTACAGTTGCTCCGATTCCATTATTTACACCCTTTTCAAGAATCTTTGCCACACTTCCGACCTGTTTATGACAGAACAGAACAATCACAACAGAACCAACAAACATACTCAGTACAACGATTGCATTTGTATTCATATCTGTCAGGTTAGAAAGAGCAAGTACCAGTACTACAACCAGGATAAACGGGATCAGTGCTACCCAGAAAGACGGAAGATCATCTCTTGTCGGCTGGATCTTAACTGGCTGGGATTCATCGATTGCTGTTCCCTCTTTGATCGCTGCTTTTTTTGCTGCATGAACCATGTAAAAAATATCCCACTGCAAAAGATACCACGAAAGCGACCCATCCAAGGATTGGAGCAGATCCCATTGATGTACCGAGATACTGTGCAGGCATAATGTTTGTGATGTTGATTGCGAATGGAATCATTGCTGAACATGTAGCTCCGATAAAGATGATTCCCGGAATCATACGGTATGGGTATCCTGCCTGCTTCATCATGATCGTTGCGATCGGTGCCAGTACGAAAAGTACTACAAATCCTGATACTCCCACATATACGAATACCGTTGTGATCAGTGCGATAGACAGGATAACTCGTTTTTCACCCATTTTTTCTGTAACTACATTTGCAATTGACTCAGCACATCCTGATGCAGCCATAAGTTCACCAAATACGGCACCGATCACAAGTACAAATACATTGTTCTGAATGAATCCGACATACCCCTCTGCATAAGAACTCAGTGATGTCCACCAGTTCATCCAGCTTGTTAAAATAATGATAAATGATACAAGGATTGTAGATGTAAATACATCAAGCCCTTTCCATATTGCGATTACAAAGATGATTGCTGCCAGCAATAATCCGATGACTGATATTGTTGTTGCCATAATTATTTGTCCTCATTCTCACCCACGATCCGAATCTTGCCAAGCGGCTTCCGGTATGGGTTCTTTCCTTCGTAAAAATGTTTATCAAGAAAGTCGATACACTTCTCAATATTCTGATCTGCCTTGATTACCTGAGAACCATGCGGTTCATTTTCAAAGAGATCCAGCTCCACGCGGTCTTCTCCGCAGACAGCTTTTACCTTTTCTGCCATGTAGACAGACTGATGATAGTCGATGACCAGGTCATTTGTTCCATGCTGAATCAGCATTGGCGGACAACTTTCCTTTACATGACTGATCGGGCTTACCTTTTTTGTACGTTCCGGATAATACAGTGGATTATATCCCAGCAGCATCGTAAACATTGAGTCATTTGATTCTCCGTCACCCGGCATCATTCCCTTTTCCTGCACCGGTCTTGTTTACGCACTTCATAAATGTCTGTTCCGAACTGCTCTGCAGAACAAAAGCTCACTGATCGTATACCATGCAATGGCACAGTCGATCTTTGAAGATGCTTTTACTCCGACATTCAGATCATCCATGTCTTCCTCGTCTGCTGTCACTGCCAGAAGCTGCGTCACTGTACCGCCTGCTGAATTTCCCCATACTGCAAACCGATCCGGGTCTAAATTCAGTTTCTCTGCATTGGCACGCAGATAGCGAATTGCAGCTTTTCCATCGATAAGCTGTGCCGGCCATTTTTCTTCGTGTAGAGTCTGTACTCTACTGTTGCAACTGCGTATCCCTGTGTCACAGGCAGACACATTGACTTAATGTAATGTGTCCTCTTGTGTCCCGCCGCAAAAGCTCCACCATGGAATACGATCACCAGCGGATATGGGCCTTCTCCGTCTTCCGGATAAAAACATCCAGAATCTGGTTCGGTGACTCATCTGCATAGACAAGATCCAGTTCGGTCTTTGCAAACTGCGTGATATCCATCTCCGGCTCTGTCTTCAGAAATGTCTCTCTGTTGTTCATCCCTGTCATTTTCTCTCCTCCCAGTAATAATTCGAATGCTGTTTTATAAATCCTGATCCTTACAGACTCTTATGAAGCAGGCCAAGAACTGTTGTCAAATCTTCAATTCCCATCTGTCCCGGAGCGGATACTTTTCCAACTGCTCCAAATGTCAGTGCTGAACCGAATACTTCACCGCAAAGACGACTGATCACACCGGTTCCTGACATAGACATTGTAATGATCGGACGGTCTGCATGTTCTTCTGCCATTTCCTCTGTAGCAGAAAGAAGTGTCAGAACATCTTTCTTATTCTGAGGCATTACAGCGATCTTTGGAATATCTGCTCCTAATTCCTGCATTTTTTTCTTAAACGGGATACGATTTCGTCCTTTGCAGGAGTCTTATGGAAATCGTGATTAGAAGCAATGACTTTTACACCATTTGCATGTGCAGTCTCAACAACTGCTTTCACCGCATCATCTCCTGTAAACGCTTCTACGTCTACAAGGTCAACCAGTCCTGTTTTTTGCCGCATTCTGATTCAGTTCTACATAAGTTTCTGTCTCAATGGATTTCTCCCGCCTTCTTTGGATGTACGGAATGTGAAAAGAATCGGAGTCTCACCAAGTACCTCACGAAGAGCTTTCATTGTCTCTTCTGTCTTTGCAAAATCGAAAATATCTTCATACCAGTCTACACGCCACTCAACAACATCGGCCTTTGTAGATTTGATAGTTTCTGCTGCTGAAAGGATTTCTTCTCTCGTTACCCCAACGATCGGTACACAGATTTTCGGGATTCCTGCACCAATTTCAATATTTCTTACTTTTTACAGTATTCATGATTCTATTCCTTTCTATGACTTCTTTGGGGGGAAACCCGCACCGGCCGTTCTGCTCCGGTACAGGTTTCATTTTTACAATTTTCTTATTTATGCTTCCTCTGCATTTTTCAGAAGTACACCATATCTTACATTTACAAAAAGTCCCAGTGCCACGCCTACTGCTGTAAGGACAATGTTCATAACCATAACCTGTGCTGGCTGCATTTTAGATGCTGCTGTAAGGATTGTGTAGTTGCAAAGTGAGGATGCGATCATAACAAGTGCTGTAACAGTTCCTTTGATTTTCGGGAATAACATATTGCATACAGATGTTGCGATCTGTAACAGTCCGCCTGCTCCTGCCCAGCCGATGATGAATGCTCCGGCGATCATCAGCGGCTTGCTCTGTCCTACCAGTACAACGATCAGTGTTACAAGACAGATCACCGGATATGCCACGATAAATCTGACATCTTTAATTTTTCTTGTCAGCAGTGCTGTTACAATAAGTGCAAGCATTGTTCCTGCAGAGTAGTATGTCTGCATGATAGATGGATTTGCCCAGCCGACATTCTCTTTTTGCAAAGTTCTGTGCACAGTTAAGCCATAACTGGAATGTTCCCGTGCAGGTAAATCCGATCAGGATCATAGCTACAGACTCGATAGAGAAATGAGTATGTTTTAAGCTGTCGATCAGACCTTCCTTCTTTCCTGCTGCTTTCTGATCTGCATCAGGAAGTGGGAAAATCATAACCAGTACAAGCAGTACTACATAAATAACACCGCAGATATAAAACAGCATATTATAGGAAACCAGTCCTGTAGCTGTTGTAGCAACAGTTGCTCCCAATACAAACGGAAGGATCATCTGCGATCGCAATGAAGAATTTGATTCCCATGGTCGCAACACCAGGTGCTTTATAAATGATCTCGGAAACTGCCGGGTAAATACCTGTATCAAGGAAGGAGTTTGCAATACCTCCGACGATCGCACATACATATGCGATCTGGTATCCGCCGTTTGTTCCTGCATTAAATGCAAGTGCAAGTCCGATCAGGTAGATCGCATAAGATCCACTACCGATTGCAGTAGAAATGCGGCGTCCCAGTTTGTCAGATAACGGACCTGCAAACGGCAGGGCGATCAGACGTCCGAGTCCTAATGCCGCTGAGATTGCAGTGATCGCCATTGCTTCTACACCCCAGGATGCTGCAAGTGCTTCCTTGATGACTGCCTGTCCTAAAATAGAACAGCCGACACCATGGATAAAATAGTTTAAATACAAAATCAATGCACTTGGCATATATTTTATTCATCTTTTCTCAATTCCTGATTTTCTCTCAATTTTCTTTTAAATTCAATGATCCTAGTCATCATATCTGATGTTCAATACTTCTTTCATATGCTCGATCGGCATATCTTTTCCTGTCCAGAGTTTGAATGCGGCTGCACCCTGGAATAACATCATTCCAAGTCCGTTCATTGTCTTGCATCCAGCTTCTTTTGCCATCTTACGCATGGTTGTCTCAAGTGGAGAGTAAGGTACATCTACAACGATCAGTTCCGGACGGAAGAAGGATTTGTCAGGTACAACGGACATTCCCTCTAAAGGCTTCATGCCAACGCCGGTTCCGTTAACAAAAATATAAGAAGAAGCCATCTCTTCTCTTAATTTCTCTTTATCATCTAAATCATATAATGTAGCTTTGCACTCTGTCTTTTCATTGATCTTCTTTACTGTCTCTTCTGCGTTTGCCCAGAATTTGTCATGAATATTGAAAATAGAGATTTCTTTTACACCGTCTAATGCAGCCTGAATCTCGATTGCTGTTGCGGCACCGCCGGCTCCTACGATAGTCATCTTCTTTCCAATGACATCGATGTCGTTGTCTTTTAATGCCTGCATGAATCCGATACCGTCTGTGATGTGTCCGATCAGTTTTCCGTTATCATTTACGATTGTATTAACTGCTCCACAAATCTCTGCTGCCGGTGACAGTTCGTCCAGATACTGTCCTACAACTGTCTTATTTGGCATGGAAACGTTTGATCCAACCATCTTTAATGCACGGATACCTTTTTACAGCATCTTCCAAAGTGCTGTTGTCAACTTCAAATGCAAGGTAAGCATAATCAAGACCAAGTGTTGCAAATGCTTCATTGTGCATTGCCGGTGAACTGGAATGTCTGATTGGGTAAGCCATTAATCCGATAAGTTCTGTGTGTCCTGTAATTCTCTCTGCCATAATTTTTCTCTCCTTTTTAAATCTGATAGCCCTCTGCCATCTTTTTAATATTAATATGAATGATAATTTTTCACCGCTTCCTGCGGTATGTAGTTTGTTAATTATCAAACAACCTCTCTGCCTCCTATTATACGAGCATTTTTCCAATACTTCTAATATATCTTTTTTTATTTTTAATAGCTTTTTTGCTATCAGTTATAGTATACTTCTACTAACAGACCACTACTGTATGAAAAGAAAGGAGACTCCCTATGACACTCAATCAGATTCTCTATTTTCAGACCGTTGCCCGCCACCAGCACTTCCGCCTGGCTGCAGCCGAGCTGTCTATTTCACAGCCCAGCTTAAGCCGTTCCATCGCAGTACTGGAAGAGGAGCTTGGTATCATCCTCTTTGAACGAAAGGGGCGTACCGTCACCCTTACCAAATATGGGAAACTTTTTTTAGAGCATGCCGACCGGATTCTTGATGAAGTCCGGCTTGCCCAGAAGCATATGAAGAAACTGTCCGGGAATGCCGGTCATGTGGATATCGGTTATGTCTTTCCGCTTGCCGCACACTATATTCCCCATACAGTACGCAGATTTCTCAGTACACAGAAAAAATAAAGACGTAACCTTTAATTTCCATCAGAGCCATACCGGAGAGATGATCCGTGGATTAAAAAAATGAAAAGTATGATGTCATTTTCGGATCTTATGTAGAAGATGAACCAGACATCCAGTTCGTCCCTATCCTGAACCAGGAAATGATCATCATCACCCCTGTTGGCCACCCGCTTTCAAAAAAGAGCAGGTTTCCATCCATGATCTGGAACATTACCCGCTCATCGGTTATGATCGTACTTCCGGTCTTGGACGCTTTACCAGCCGGACTTATACTTCCTATACACTCCATCCGAATATCATCTGTGAATCCCCGGATGAAAACGCCATTGCCTCTCTTGTTGCAGAAGATTTTGGGATTGCCCTTGTTGCGGATGTTGCGATCCTGGATCACTTCAAATTAGAAAAGCTGCATTTAAGTGATGTCACACTCCATCATACTGTATATCTCGCCTACCTGCGGGGGCATTATCAGATCCCTGCTGTCCGCAATTTTATTTCCTTTATAAAAAAAAAGAAGGAACTTCTCTGTGAGGTTCCTTCCCTTCTTCCAACGATCTATTCTCTGATATTTTTCCAGGATGCCCCTGGGATTTTCTTACATTCCCCGCCTTTTTACATACTCTGCAAACTTTTTGTACCAGCGGTGGATGGTACTTTTCCTTCCCCTGTGCCATATAAATATAGCGTTGCTGATCCTGGTTACGCAAAGGAACAACATCCACGTCCAACTGGGATAAGATGGGGATCTCCGGCATAATGGCAATCCCGAAATTCTCTGCCACAAGTCCTGCCATAGAACCGTCTTCTTCAATTTCATAAGCAATCTTGGGGATTCAGCTTTGCCTGCTCAAACATCCGGTCCACCACTGGTCTCAATCCGCTGTTCGGTGTATAAAAAATCTGTGGATATGTGGCAGCCTGCTCCAGATCTACAGCTCTTTCATAAGAAAGAGGATGCCCTTTGGTACAACAACCACTAATTTTTTCTCTCCCCACCGGAGTAAAACAAATCTCCCTTCCCGCTCTGCCATGGAACAGAAACCAATATCAAACCGGTTTTCTTTTTAATCCCTGGATGATCTCTGAAGTATTTCCTACTGTAAACCGAATTTTACTTTCAGCTCCTCATGAGTTCGCAGGAAATCTCCTACCAGCCTCGGTACAAATCCACTGCCAAGGGTATAAATATAAGCCAGCTCCACCACACCTTCTGTCTGTCCGGTCATGCTCTGTACTTTTTTTTTCACCCCGGTATCCAGCGAATGGATTGCCTCATCTACATATTCTTTAAAGATCTTCCCATACTTTGTCAGAACCACACCACGTCCCTGCTTTTCAAATAGCTTTGTTCCGATCTCTTTCTCAAGAGAACTGACCGCATGACTCAGACTCGGCTGTGAAATAGACAGTTCTTCTGCTGCCTTTGTATAATGTTCTACTTCTGCAAGTTTGGCAAAATAATGCAACTGATTCAGATTCATTTCCGTATTTCCTCCGTCTTCCTGATTTTCCCTCTTTGTATAAAATATCACAATTCATAGATAATATCTATTAATTTTGCCGAAAATATGTATTTGTTTTATATTTTATTTTTTCTATAATACAGGTTGTAAAACAGATTGTTAAGCAAATGTCAAGCAACCTCTCATGGCAGTTTACAATCAACATTTATAACAAGATTTATTCATTCACTATTTTAATTCAGGAGATTACTAATTATGAAAAAAGAGTATCAGCATATCTTTGAACCTTTTACAGTTCGCCGTATGACAATGAAGAACCGTATCATGATGACTCAATGGGAACGAACTACGGAGAATCCAGTGGAGAAATGAGTTTCCTCCATATTAATTATTATGAACAGAGAGCCAAAGGCGGTGTAGGACTTATTATGGTAGAAAATGCCAGCGTCGATTCTCCGGAAGGTTCTAACGGAACCACTCAGCTCCGTATCGACCACGATAATTACCTGCCTCGTCTTTTCAAACTGACAGAGACGGTTCACAAGCATGGTGCATGTATCGGTATCCAGATCAATCACGCAGGAGCTTCCGCACAGTCTGCAAGAACAAATATGCAGCCGGTATCCGCTTCTGATATTCCGTCCAAAGCCGGTGGAGAGATTCCTCGTCCACTTTCTAAAGATGAGATCATGCGAATCGTAAAGAAATATGGGGAAGCAGCAAAGCGGGCTCAGATCGCCGGATTTGATACTGTAGAGATCCACGGAGGACATTCTTATCTGTTAAGCCAGTTCCTCTCACCGATCACAAATAAGAGAACAGACGAATTTGGCGGTTCTCTTGAAAACCGTGCAAGATTCGCACGCCTGGTCATTGAAGAAGTAAGAAGACAGGTCGGACCATTCTTCCCAATCTTCCTCCGTATCAGTGCTGACGAATTTATGGAAGGTGGAAATACACTGGAAGATTCTTTGGAATATCTGAAATATCTTGAAAAAGAAGTAGACGTAATCGATGTATCCTGTGGCCTGAACGGTTCAATTCAGTATCAGATCGATGCCAACCACTTCCCGGATGGATGGCGTTCTTACATGGCAAAGGCTGTAAAAAGAGCGTTTCGGAAAACCATGTGTAACAATGGGAAATATTCGTGACCCACATGTTGCTGAAGATATTCTTGCAAGAGGCGATGCTGACCTGATCGGTATGGGACGTGGACTGATCGCTGATCCGGAATGGGTAAATAAAGTAGAATTCGGTGATGAATGTGATATCCGTAAATGTATTTCTTGTAACATCGGATGTGCAGGACACCGTATCGGAATCAACCGTCCGATCCGTTGTACTGTAAATCCGAATGTACCGGACGGAGAAGGATATAAGAAATTAAAAGTTAATAAACCTTGTAACGTAGTTGTTATCGGTGGTGGAACTGCCGGAATGGAAGCTGCCTGCACAGCCGCTGAAGTCGGATGTACCAACCTTCCTTCTCGAGAAGAAACCATACCTTGGCGGTCTTGCAGCAGAGATCTCAAAGATTCCGGACAAGAAACGTCTTGCTGACTTCCCGAATTATATGATCCACCGCACAAATAACCTGAAAAATCTCTTTGCATTTACAAATACAGATGCAAATGTTGACTTTATCAAGAACCTGAAGCCAAATATCATTGTCAACGCAACCGGTTCTTCACCGCTGCTCCCACCAATCCCGGACTGCATGAGAACATTGACAAAGAAGGCGGAAAAGTTGCTTCTATCCTGACCATGATCAATCATGTCAACGACTATCCGACTGACCTGACAGGAAAGAAAGTGGTTGTTATCGGTGGTGGAGCTGTCGGTCTTGATGTTGTTGAATTTTTCGCTCCACGCGGAGCAGATGTCAGCATCGTAGAGATGATGCCGATCATCGGAAATGGAATTGATCCGGTATCCAAAGTTGATATGGGTACATTAATGAAGAAATACGGCGTACATCAGATGCCGAATACAGCACTGAAAGAAGTCCGTCCGGACAACTTCCTTGTAGAAGCCGACGGAGAACTGAAAAGAACTTCCATTTGATTATGGATTTGTCTGCCTGGGTATGAAAGCCGAGAATCCGGTTCTCCAGCAGGTAAAAATGCCTTTGAAGATGATCAGAATATCGAGATCGTCAATATCGGAGACAGCGTAAGAGCAAGACGAATCATCGAAGGTACAGAAGAAGGACGTAACATCCTGAATACTCTTGAGAAGAGAGGATATCTGTAAGATCAGAATGAATATCAGAAGTTAAGTTATCCTTTGAGCCTCTCCATACAGAAGACCTGCCAGTTGGCAGGTCTTCTTGCATATCTGGGTATAAAAAGGAGGCAGGAGAACAATCAATCGTTCTCCCACCTTCTCTTTTTCGTTCATTTTCTATGATCTGTCTACGGCTTTTTTTTCCTGCCGACAACCTTCTCTTACTGATCTTTTATTTTGCCTCGAGTACCTGATACTCTCCGTTCTGTACTACAACAACGGTTGGATCTTTTGTAGGCTCTCCGTCCTCGCTCCAGGTGATACTCTTTCCTGTAAGACCATCATAAGTGATCTCTGTCATGCCTTTTTCAGTGCATCACAAATATCAGAAGCACTCATATCCGGTGTAATATTCTCTTTCTCTGCTGCTGCCTTGATTGCATAAACACAGTCATAAGCATCTGCTGCAAACTGGATTGGTGTATCACCAAATGCGTCCTTGAAATCAGCCACGAACTTCTGAGTTGCATCATCTGTAGCATTGGCTGTAAATGGTGTCAGGAACATCAGGTTCTCTGCCAGTGAAGCATCAAATCCTTCAAGATCCAGAATACCGTCCATTCCGTCACATCCGAACCACTTCGGTGAAAAACCTGCTTTATTTGCCTGTGCAAGGATCAGGGATGCCTCCTGATAATAGATCGGAAGGAATACCAGCTCTGCTCCGGCATCTTTTGCCTTCTGAATCTGTACTGAGAAATCAGTCTTATTATCTGCTGTAAATGCCTTTGCTGCTACTACTTCAAGGCCTTTTTTCTCTGCCTCTGTAACAAAGTTCTGATAGATTCCTGAAGAATAAGTATCGGAACTGTTGTAGATAACTGCTACCTTTTTAGCCAGGTTATTATCAGCAATATAGTCGGCTGATGCACTACCCTGGTTTGGATCAGAGAAGCACATACGGAATGCATTATCATACTGAATAGATTCTACTGCTGTAGCAGATGGTGTCAGCTGGAACATATTGTCGTTATGTGACTCTTCAACTACTGCTGTACAAGGTGTAGATGTTGTCGTACCCATCAGCATCTGCATACCCCAGTCTTTCAGAGTATTGTAAGCATTGACAGATTTTCAGCATCGGACTGGTCATCCTCAAACTTATACTCAATCTGCTTTCCATTAATTCCTCCTGCTGCATTAATCTCGTCTACTGCAAGCTGGATTCCGTTCTTTACCGCTGTTCCGTAAATTGCATTATCTCCTGTTGTAGGTCCGATTCCACCAATCTTAAATGTATCAGTATCTGCTGATGAACCTTTGTCATTACTACTTCCGCAGGCTGCCAGTGAAACAACCATTGCTGATGCAAGTACAATACTTGCTGCTTTTTTTCAGCATTTTCATAAATAATCCCTCCTAAAAATAAATTTTCTCCATGGATATATTAGCTCTTATTCTCTGTATTTGTCAAGTAAAAATGGATCGCACTCTATTTTTTTTCTTACAATAGTTATTTCCATTGACTTTATTGAACCACATAAGCTTAAAGTTCCCCGGCAGCACCCCAAGCCGTCAAAAAAAACAGCAGCGGGATTTTTCCCGCCACTGCCTTTTTCTGTGCATTTCTTAAATTTTCTGCTGCTTTATCTGTTTTTCTCTTTTTTCTTCAGATAAATTCCTGCACAACCCATTGCAAGACTCAGAAGCATCAATTCCGCATACACACCGGAACTGCTGTCTCCGGTCTTCACTGCTGTATTTTCTGTCCTGCATCTCCCTTACCGGAAGTCTGAGCATCATTTCCGGTTGTTCCATTGACGGAACATCTGCAGCCGGCTGATCTGATCCCGGATCATTTTTTCCCGGATCATTCTTGCCTGGATCATTTTTATCCGGATCGTTCTTGCCCGGATCATTTTTACCAGGATCGTCTTTGCCCGAATCGTCTTTGCCTGAATTGTCTTTTTACTTTCAATCCCTCTTTGCCGCCTGCAATGCTGCAAGTGCCTGATCTACTGCTGCCTGATCTGCACTCTCATCTGCCAGCACTGCCTCTGCTGTCTGTAACGCTGCCTGCAATGCCGCAACGGACTCTTCTGTATATCCTGACAGATCTTTTTTCTTCCAGTGCTTCCAGTACTGTTCTGAGTGTTTCTTTATTGACTACCACTTCTTCGCCTGTTCCAACTTTTTACAGTCACTTCCGCCGGAAGTTCTGCTGCCTCTGCAATCGTTCCCTGCGTTACAAGTGTTCCTGAAGTGTATAGGTTGCATCCTTTTCACCGGAATATGCTGAAAGATCCCACTGAACCGGAAGGACTACATCAACTGGTTCGGTTACTCCGTCTACTGTTACTTTTACAGTGACCGTTGCCGGAAGCTGATCACGGATCTCCTCTGCTGTCGTTCCTTTCGCTACTTCAATCTGATTCAGTGCCGGAACTCCTGTCACTGCTGCTGTCTCATTGATCTTTCTTCCTTCTACTGTGATCTCATTGATTCCGATGCCGTCACCATAAGCTTCACTGTTCAGTTCTGTAAAATAAAATCTTACATATCTGCCGGCTACCGGCTGCTCAAATTCAACCACATCCGTCTGTCCGGTCAGTCCTGCTTCTTTAGAAAGAGCTTTTTACGGTTGTCCAGCTTTCATTATCATCTGATACCTGATCTCATACTGCGTTGGATAAACTTTATTAAAGTATTTTTTGCAGTGATCTTATCGATCAGGTTTGCTGAATCCTCTCCCAGGTCGATCACTACCCATGCTTTCGTATCGGTAGCGTTACTTCCTTTGATCAGATTGCTGTCCCACTTCGTACTGTCATCCCCGTCTACACAGTTCTCTTTTCTTCCGTTAGTCGTTCCCGAAACCGTTACCGGCTTATTAAGGGAAAGATTTTCTTTTTCTGTCGTAATCTTTAATAATAATGCATCTTTCTTTGCGAGCAGAGCCTCTTTTTTGCCTCATCAATCGCAGCCTGATCTGCATCTTCTGACTCATTGACGGCTACTGCACTCTCATAAGCTGCTACAAATTCTGCTGCCGTAGTCTTTGTATAAAGTGTCCGGTCAATTTCTTCTGCTGCCGCGATTGCTGCCGCAAGCTCTGTCTTATCCGGTGCTGCCTGTCCGCTTCCCTACTGTCACGGCAACCTGTACCTTTACATCCGCAGTGTTCTGAACTGTTCCATTTAATGAAATGATTCCTTCCAGTGTATAGACACCATCTGCCGCTGCATTATAATTCTCTGTATTCCATACAACCGGCATCTGCACTGTCTTTGCAGTTTCAGAGCCGTTACGCTTCAACTGTACACTGACAAGTTTCGGAAGATTCAGATCTGCTGCTTCTGTTCCTTTGTCTACCGTAATTCCCTCTACAGCTTCTGCTGCCTCAACCTGATACTTTGCTTCGCTCTGAATACCATAAATCTCAAACTCTTTCAGACCGATCGCATTTCCTGCTGCCTGGCTGTTGATTTCAGTAAAGAGAAGTCTGACATATCTGACAGACAATGGTGTCTCTGTCTCATAAGTATCTGTCTGGTTTGTAAGTCCTGCATTCTTTGACAGAGATTTTACTGTGATCCAGTTTTCATGATCGTTAGAAACCTGGATCTGAGAAGCTGTCGGATAAACTTTATTAAAATATTTCATGGTCATGCTGTTGATGATGCTGGTCTTTGTCTCACCCAGATCTACATAAACCCATGCAGTTGCCCTGCAGGAGCATTAGATCCTTTTCAGCACATTACTGTCCCATTTGGTACTCTCATTTCCGTCTACACAGGCTGATGGTACTACACTTGCAGTTTCTGTACCTGAAACGGTCACTGTCTTATTCAGTGCAATATTGGACTCCGTCTCTTCTTCGTCTCCATCTAAAATGATATGCGGTACATATTCACCGATGTCATCGGTATCCTTTCCTGCTTTGTCTGTAAAGATCTCATAGATAGATGGCTGCCTGCCTGCTGTCCACTCCAGACGGATTGCAAAGATATTCTCATCTTCTGAAACATCGAATTTCTTAGCACTCTTATCAAATGTTCCTACTTTCTCATAACCATCTTTTGTCAGTACTTTCACTGTTGCATCAGATATATTTTGCCGCATCCTGAAGGATTGAGAAAGAACGAAGCTTTGTATTCTCTGTCAGTCTGTATTCCAGATAATCACCATCCACAGTTGCCGCTGATGCTGTAAATACACTGGAAATATCTCCGTCCACGCATTTTTCTGCATTTCCGCTGATACTGCTGACTACTTCACTTGCCTCTCCCGCATCCTGGCTGACTTCTTTATTGATCTCTACTTCATGGATCTTCAGATAATATCCGCTGTTGCCGGTCAGACGGATCCGGATATATTTTGCATCTGCTCCCTGTGCATTTCCCTTAAGGAAACGATACGGTACAACAAATTCTGAATTATCGTTCGCTACTGAACCGATCTGCGTCCAGTTCGTCTTATCTTTTGAATATTCAAGTACTGCATTATAAAATCTCGATTTCCATCTCCTGTCACCACATTGACATCATACAAAGCGACTGTCGCACCGAGATCAATGATAAGATAATCTCCGTTCTGTTGTGCTTCATTCGTCCATGCATAAGTGGAACGATCTCCGTCAAAAAAAGATTATCCCATTTTCCCTCTTTCAGTGCATTCGTAAAACTATGCTCCAGAACACTCGGATTCATCTTCAGATTTTCTGCTGTCACTCCCAGTTTTTCAAGATCACAGGTCACTGCACTGTCTGTATTGTTCACAATTCTTATGTATCTGAGAACTGCAGGTGCTGTAAAATCAGCCTGTCCGCTCCACTGTACCCCATTTGTGGAATACTGGACAGCTAACTGATCCAGCCCGGTTCCTTCTGCAGTAATCGCAGAGGCAGAGGTCAGAGCTGTCATTTTAATTCCAACATACTCTCCTGCATTCAGGGTAAGATCTGTAAGATTTCTTACACTGTACTCTTTTCCCTGCACAGTCAGTGCTGTCTGCTTCAGGAATCCACATTTGTATAAATCCGCTCTCCCTGTACTTCTTTTTATTGACTGTAAACTCTCTGACATGTGTCCAGTAGTCCGCCTTGGAAGATGTTCCTGTCGCTGCAAGACGAAGTCTGACATATCTTGCAGTAATATCCAGATCACTCCGCTCAATTTTTAAAGTATCATTATACTGTTCACCAATCTGCGTCCAGTCTTCTCCGTTCTCGGAATATTCCAAAATGGCTTTATGGAAATAATCATGGTCTGTATCATTGATCCCTGAAGGATAGAAATATCCGTCACATTCAGTACACGTCCCATATCTACACCATAATAATCATTTGTCTTCTGAACGGTATTCCATAATCCTGCCGTAGTCTCATCCCCATCAAAAATCTTCGCTGACTGGGCATCATCTGTTCTCTTTGTTCCACCAAGTACTGCATAGAACTTTGGTGTAAAGTCTGTATTGGATGAATCCATTAACGGGGTCAGATTATTTTTACATAAGCCGTAACTTCTGATAAAAATGGCTGAAGACGCTTGCTTCCCGCCTCTGCCTTTGTTGTTCCGTCACCTGTATTATAAGTGTTCCACATATTCAATGCTTTTGCTGCTGTACCGAAATTCGTCCATGCCTCTTCTGCATCATTTTCCTGAAGTGCCTGTGCGGACTTCAGAATCGCCTTAATTCCTGTAGCAACATCATTCAGAGAACTGAGCCATGGATTCAGTTCCTGAACCAGCTTTGTATTTGTACAGTTTTCTTTAAAATCTGCTACTGCTGCAACAATCTTATCCATTTCTGAAATAAGACTTTCAACTTCAGAATCATTTTTCAGTGCAGCACCGCTGTTGATCTTATTCAGAACACTTGCCAGTGTATCCTTCCAGATATTCTGACTCCGGGAATCCATTGCCAATACGGCTGGAATGCGGGCAGTTGGATACATTGCTTGCAATTTTAAAATAGGAATCCTCTACTTCCGGCTCAAGATAACGGAAAGCATCTTCCCAAACAGTCTGAGCATTTTCAGAATCGTTTTTGTTATTCCAGAATAACGCTGCCAACTGGAATAAGCCGACTTTATTACTCTCAGCGAATCGGGATGGATTGGATACCGCACCTGCCATTCCCGTTACACCATCTCTTGCATAATAAGTAATATCGCCAAGATAGATTCCTGACTTGGCATGTTCGTTGACCGGATAATTGATCCAGAAACATGCTTCATGCCCTGACTTTTCTTTCACGTAGTCAATCGTACTCTGCGTAATCGGCGAGTTTACATCTGCTCCTGTCCAGTAAATACTGATAGAAGGATCCAGCCCCTTTAATGTCTCCAACTCTGATGCATTGGATGACCATTTTGACCACACCTCATTATACCCCTGTGGACAGTACGTCAGTGGTTTACATCCTTTTGGCTCAATAAACTCTTTTTGTAAGTTTGTTCAGAAGTGCAACTACATCCGCATGAGAACCCTTTCCAAAATCATCATTCAGAATATCAAACTTACGGACTCCCGCATCATACAACTGCTGGAATTTTGCTGTAAGCTGATTATAACGGGTATTGTACGCCTCTTCATTCGATGTATCTAATCCATTAAAGAATCCGGAAAGATGTACAGACCATGCATAATAACACTTCGTCTCCTTTCCTACTTCTACCAGTTCCTTGATCTGATCAATGTCAGACTGTGGATACAGTTCATTCCATTTTGATGTATGATATACATCTGTCTTTGATGCGTAAACATAATTGTTCATCTTCACATCTCTTGCAAAACGCATCAGACTCGCACGGGATGCATAATCCCATCCGCCATAAAATCCTTCGATAAATCCACGGAATGCGACACCAGCATAGTCCTCAATCTGAACATCCAGAATTTTTCCTTCCTTATTATTAAAAGAAGAAAGCATCATCTGTAATGTTGCAATTCCATAAAAAGTGCAGTCTGTATCTTTTTCTACGATTGCAATGACTTCATTTCCGTCACTGTCTGTATCTGCACTTAAAAGATACGGATCATTTTTTTCAAATAAATCTGCTGTCCCTCTTGTGATATGATCCGCAACATACGTATCTGCTACCCCGCCTGATTCTTTTACTCCGAGAAGAATATTTGTCTTACCGGAAACTATATCTTCTGATAGATTCATAGTCCGGTCATTCTTCTCAAGTACTTCCTTCAGGAAGTTGACAGTGTACTTGTCAATCCCTTCTTCTGCAACAACATTCACATCCTCTGACATGATAAAGCTACTATTTCCATATGTCACAGATTGCGGAATTGGGTAAATTTTGTACTGATCTGCTTCTTTTGCGAAAGCTCCTGCTGACTTTTGCTGCAAAACTCCACTTCCCATTGAAAGGATCAATGTGAAGATCAGCAGACTGCTCAGCAGTTTCCTGTACTTTCTCACCTTTTTTTCATCTTTTTTCTTTCCCTTTACTAAAAATATTTTGTAGCTCATTATATTATAGCAAATAAAAGGCTTGTTTCACTTGTTAAATCTGTATCAGACAAATGGTATTTTTTATATGATTCGGAACTATATTAAATTCGATCACTGATATAAAACTGCTGTTCTTACTCCCCGGCAAATTGCATCTCGTGCGAGGCACTGATGCCGTTTGTCAGGTTTGTGCAACAAAAAAAAACAGTGCTTTCGCACTGCTCCTCATTCCTATCCATATTTTATATACTTTCAAAACTACATACAGTTAAAACCAACACCATCATCCATT
>VOFC01002591.1_pt1 | contig 21605 bp, 38 predicted proteins | sample 5384161 | NCBI WGS metagenome assembly VOFC01 (sample SAMN12384722, study PRJNA508395) | human gut metagenome | isolation source: healthy gut B | host: Homo sapiens | reverse complement strand
TCCTCCTCAAGAAACCGGACCGGCTCCTTGCAGGAAAGGATGATTTTCGCCGCCTCCGGGCAGGAAAGGGATAAGGATAATTCCCCGAGTCCCTCAAATTCCTCCGTGTGTCTCGGATAAAGGCGGCAGGTATCGCACAGCGCGTCCGGTCCCAGTGCCTTATAGAGATCACACAGATTCTCATCATTCAAAAAATGCGCACCGCCGTTCATTCTGACAGAAGCACTCCTCTTCCCAGTTGACCGACCCATGCAGGCGTTTTCCAAACTCCCCCTGCACGTTTTTATACTTCTCCAGAGAAGCATCATCGATCATGATCTGCCATCCCGCACAGCAGGTATCCGGGCAGTCTCCGGCCGTACAGACAAATTTATCGTAAAAGTGTGGTTTTAAATATCGCATCGTTTATTTTCCTTTCTGAATCACATAACTCTCCAACTGCAGCTTTTCTTCCGGCGCATATCTGCATCTGCCGTTAATGATATTCCCTGTAATAATCATCCGGATCTCCGTATTTTAAAACAGCTTCCTGCTGTTCTTCATCACTCAGACTCCTCATAAACAGCCAGTTTTCCTCATACATATAATGCGGATACCGAAATCTCGTTCTCACAAATGTATTCGTTACATACAGGGCAATGTGTTCATCATACTGTTCCACTTTCTGCTCAAATCCAAGACTGTAAAGAAACCAGTTCCATGCAAAAAACAGGAACAGAAAAACCGCCGCCACGATCACCGGTATCCTGATAATCCTTCTCATCCAGCCGTCGAATTTCTTTCTGTTCCACACCAGCAAAAAAATGTCCCCGCTGTCAGCACGATCTGCCAGAACACGCAGAGCCCAAGTGCAATGGCGATCGCCCTGTCAGGGATATAATACCAGCCATCACGCAGCCATTTTTCACCTGAAAAAAAAAGAGAATTGTGACCACACCGAACACACCTGCTGCAGCCAGCAGTATATAGAGCCATTTTTTCTGTATCTTCATGTCGCACCTCAACGAAATCTAAATTCTTCAGCTACCATAATATCATAAAAACAGGTGTAATGCAAAAAATTCGTTTTTCTACACTACACCCATCCATCATTAATACCAATCAATTATAAGTTTCCGGAAGCCATCGCTTTACAACGTTTCTTACAGAAGGCAATTCCGTAAAGAGTGATATCCTTTCGCCCATCATTTAAAAGATATTCCTGATAACGCCGGTCATTGATCTGATCCAACGCCGCCTTGCAGGCCTGCTCCATCTCATCGTAATTCTTCGTATATTTCAGTTCCACAATAATGCCTGCATTCGGATCATCCGTTTCAACGATGATATCCGCAAATCCCTCTCCTGCCTCGACATTAGATTTTACAAGCCAGTCTGCATTTCCCGTCAAAATACCAACAAGAAGGTTATGATACGAGATTTCTTTTTTCCCTTCTCCCCGTTTTTATATCAAAAACACTGATGGAATTGCTCATGATCCGATTAAGGTACATCTCAACTCCGTCCGTATTTCCCTCTTCAAAAAGCTTTCCAGAAAGCAGTTAACTGCTCCGTATTGCTGAAGATCGACTTTTTAAACCACTCCTGGATCTGCAATTTAAACACTTCACAAATCTCCCGGTTTGGAATCACGAGCCTGTACGCGCCATCCTCTGTCATTCCCGTCTGTGTGAGATATCCAGTGGTAAATAGAACACCCAGAGATTTTCGATGCTGTTATCGATCTCATCATATGTGAGATCAAGACGGAGCGTCTTCTCAATTGCATTCCCGGCAATCAACTGTTCGATCTCATTCCGGGTCGTTCTGTTTGCCTTATCCACAAAGCGCTTTACAAGGTCATTCCCGCTGGTATTGATCCAGTATGCTTCTGGTCTTGCATTCGGATCGTCCTTGATTCGGTCGATATGATTAATGACATCCCACGGACAGTACACGTCAACATTGCCAAAACGATAACCGTCGTACCATTCCTTCGTTTCCGAAAATCTCGCTTCCAGGTGATAATCCGCGAGAAGTTTCTGTACTTTTTATCTGTAAACCAAACTGTTCATCAAACCGCGAATCCGTAATCGACAGGATCTTAAAATTATTTAATCCCGTAAAAATACTCTCTTTAGAAACCCTGAGACATCCAGTCAATACTGCAAAGGCTAAAGCCTCATTTGTTTTCAGTGCCCTTCCGAACATCGCCCGGATCAGAGCGACCATCTCCCGATAATAACCATGCTGAAAGGCCTTATCAAGCGGTACATCATATTCATCGATCAGAATAACCGTCTTCTGATTAAAAAATGCTTATATAGAAGTTCGGAAAGCGTCTGCAGAGAGCCGTACAGTACATCATCACTCATCTGATAATGTCCATCTGCAAATGCTGTCAACACTCTGTACTTTTCCCTGTCACGGTCCGATAAATTTGTGTCCTTTGCCAAAAAACTTCTGCCTCCCTCGCAATGAGTTCGACCATCTGATATTTTCGCTGTATCAAAATTCAATCCCTCTGCATTTTTTAATGAAAGAAAGATCACCGGATATTTTCCCATATGTTCAGAACATATCTTTTCATTTGATGAAATATGGAGTCCATCAAAAAGCGACCGGTCCGTCCTGATTTCAAAAAGTACTTTTAGCATACTCATATTAAGTGTTTTTCCAAAAACGGCGAGGACGGGTGAATAAATTGACTTCCCCAATTCGAAAAGAGCTGCTCGATCAGGCTCGTCTTATCGACATAGTAGAATCCATTTCGACGGATCTTTTTCAAAATTATCGATGCCAACCGGCAGTTTTAAAAATTCATCCATGATATCAGCTCCTTCCGTTACTTTTTATAGAAAGCAATTCCATCTTTATTGTCGTTCCGCAAAAATTGCCGCAACGACAGCCCTGTCATATTTTCCGCTACGCCGTCCCTTTCTTCGGCACAAACATCCCAGACATATCCGTCCGTTCCAGTTTCAGCAGCCCGATCTTCTTCTCGATTCCGCCCGCATACCCAGTGAGGCTGCCGTTCGTTCCGACCACCCGATGGCACGGAATCAGGATCGAGATTGATTATGACCGACTGCGCCCCCAACAGCCTGGGCAGACATGGTCTTTTTCCCCGACATCTCAGCGACTTTCCTGCCGATCTCCCCGTATGTCATGGTCTTTCCATACGGGATCATAAGCAGGATCTTCCATACCTTTTTCTGGAACTCTGAGCCCTCCGGCGCCAGCGGCGGAAGAAACTCCGGTTCTTTCCCGACAAAATAAAGATCCAGCCACTCTTTCGTCTGCTTCAAAACAGGCGTCTCCTTATCTTCCGTCTCTTTCTTATCCAATCCAGAAGCAAAGTACTTCTGCCCTCAAACCAGACTCCTTTTAATACGTCATCATCCGCCGCCATATAGATCATTCCAAGCGGTGAATCATAGTGTGATACAAAGATCATATCCTCGTTCCTCCCAAATATATCCTCTGCAGCAGTCATTCCGCAGTTTCTTTACCTGTCACATGATTTCCAAGTTTCTGAATCTATCATACCACGTTCTCCCAAAACTTCTTTGCAAAAATGGAAATCTAATTTGCTCTCTTTCCAAGCCACACAGCCACCCCGAAATGCACCAGGCAGACCGCTGCTCCCAATACAAACACCCACCGGACCTACAAACTTCCAGACAGCTCCCCAAAAGCCCGGAGACCGTCACTGCCAGCACATGATCCACACTGAGTCCAAACGACAGGTTCTCCATCACGTCCGCCGGAGAGTCACTGAGTTTTTTCATTAACATCACATGAACCGCGTTAAAATGATCTGCGATCATAATAAAATATATGCCGTGAACGCAAAGATCTGCTCCACTCTCCCCGTAAACGCACCTGACGTGATCCCATGGACTGCCCAGGCCGCATACAGAAAGATCGCCCCGATCGTCACACTCTCCAGAACAAGTCCCTTTTTCACACCATACCGGTCAAGAAATTTTCCGATCTGCGGAGCAATCATACTGCTGCCAAAATGCGCCGCGATTCCAAGAAGCGCCACCGTATCTGCCCCCATCGCGAGGAGCTCGATAATGATCCACGGTGCAAACACCAGACGCATCCGTTTCTGGAAACCATAAACTCCCGTAACGATATAATAAGGAATGTATTTCTTCTAAGCGGCAGTCCTTTTTTCTTCATCATGCTTCCGCACATCAAGGGCCGGAACCTCTTCTCAGTCTCCACAGGAAGAATAACGCCGACGCAACGACTACAAGTGACACGCAGAACGACGGAACGATCGATCTGTCCGCCCGGAACCAGAACGCCCCGTACCGGAACCCGATAAATACAAGCAATGATGCCGCCATGGACCCCATCGTCGCATATCCCCGGTATTTTCCCGAGAAAGGTTCCCGTCTTCCCTCATCCGCGAGATCCATCGCGACCGCATCCCGACCGGCATGACAATATGATCCCCGAGAGAATAGGTAAACACAAACAGCTGCATTAAGAGATATCCCGGAGATAAAAGTCCAAGGACAAACATTCCCACCGCGTACAGGCAGAAACTGATCATCGCTAACGTCAGATTTCCACATCCCGACAGCGCCGTGATCACAAACACTCCCACAACTCCCGGCAACTCCCTCGATCTCCAAAAGCCCCCTCTGCACCGAGTCTACCTGATACACGCCCTTAAAATAGTTCGAGATAATACTGCCGCCAAATCCGTTCGCAAACGTGAACAGGACGAAAGCGATCAAAAACAGCCGCCTTGCCCTCTCCTTCTTCATCTGTTCCGCCATGTTCATTTCCTCCATCCAGATATCTCTTTCTTCCTCGTAAAACGTTATCTAATCCCAATTATAATACATATCTTTCATATGAACAAGCGTTCTTTCCCACAGTAACAACCAGATCATACATCCTCCAGATCTATCCTTACGCCTCCAATCCCCAGCGCAAGTCAGACTCCGGAACCTGGTGCCTGATTTACAGGCCTGGCTTCTTCTGGCTCGCAGGAAAATGCGCGCTTGTCCGCCGAGTTGCGTCCCCATTTTCTCCGCCCTTAGCATTTTTCTGACTAGAGGGAACAACCAGCACCAGGAGCCGGAAGCTGACCTACTTCCGCCAAGTTGACCCACTCTCCCTGACTCAAACCAACAAAAATACCGGAACAGCAGTCTCCCCTGCCATCCCGGTATTTCTCAATTCCTATAAGATTTCCCCAAGGAACCTACTCCCCGAGGTCCACCATCACATCAGAAACCTCAACCTTCTGATCGATCAGTCCACTCTCAAGCATCCAGTCGATGTTCTCCTGCCAGCACTCTTCCGTCTGTGTCAGGAACGGAGCATCCTCCGTCTCCATAAGCGGCAGCAGAGTCTCACAGGATTTCTCCTCAACGCTCTGTGTCAGCGGGAAATTCTCCTCATTCTGGTTGTTCATGAGGATCGCGAGGCAGCCGTCCGGATCCTTCTTAAAGTCCTCAAAGCCCTTTGCAGATGCACGTAAAAGCCCTTTAAGACCTCCGGCTCACTCTCGATCATCTCATTATTTGCGAGGAACACTTCCTCATAATAATTCGGAATGCCATATCCGTTTGCCATGAAATAATTGACATCAAAGCCCTCTTCCTCCAGCTGCGGAACCTCATGGTTCACAAGACAGCCGATGGTGGCATCCACGTTGCCGGTAGTCATAGAGCTCATCAGGTCAAATCCAACGTCGATCAGATTTACATCTGACGCATCCGCGCCCACATACTCCATCATGGTCTTCACAATAGACTCACTGAGAGCTGTTCCGCCGTATCCAACTGTCTTTCCGACAAGATCGGACGGGCTTGTAATGTTCTTATCCTTTAAAGAAAGTACAATGCTCAACGGAGACTGCACGATCGCACCGATGGACTTGATCTTCGTTCCCTGATTTGCAACTGCCTGGATCACATCCTGCTGATAATACATTCCGATCTCCGCCTTGCCGGCAGCGACAAGAGCCAGAGCATCATTCGCGTTTGCCGGGAAGCGGACCTTCACATCAAGTCCCTCTTCCGCATAATATCCACGCTCGATGGCGGTGTAGATAAAGGTGGGATCGCGTTCGGATACCAGTCCAATACCACGTTGACCTCACGGAGATCCATCTGAAGCTCTGTTTCGCATCCATGCCGTCTCTGCTGCACTGTCTCGCTCTTTTCGCTGGCCGTTCCTGCTCCGCCAAACTATTGTCTCACTGCTGCCACACTGCATCCTGCATCTCACATCCTTTCATTTTTACAAATTTCCTTTTAATCACTCTACCTGTTTTCATTTCTTTTTTGGCATATCCTTCTGGATTATCAAAATAATTTTTGTTCTGCACTGGTTCACCAGAATTTTTGTGAATACGTTTTTCGTTTTCTTAAAATCAGACTTTTCTCCAGTGAAAATGATCCTATATCACAGTGCGCTCACCAGACAGCCGCCATCGCTGCCCACCGATAGCACAATAAGAATCGGTGCAAACACTCCGGCTCCGTCAAGCTGTGTCATCATTCGTCTGCTGAAGTATCCAAGTCCGCTTTGTGCTCCATTCACCGATGGCCGCTCCGATGATCGATAACGGGACTGCCATCTTGATCGCTGAAAAAAAGCAGGGCAGGACAGCCGGAACCTTTAACTTCAAAAAATCTGGCGTTTATCCGCGCCAAAGGTAAATAACAGTTCTTCCATCTCCGTCTTCACGGACTGAAATCCGTCAAACACCGTGATCGTGATCGGGAAAAAATGTGATCAGCACCGTCACAAGCACCTTGCTCCAGATCGTATATCCGAACCAGAGCACAAAAAGCGGTGCCAGAGCTGTCGTCGGGATCGTCTGGGACGCGATGATAAGCGGATAAAGTGCCTTTTCCGCTGTCTCGCTGGCATCCATCAGAACGGCCAGACCAAGGCCAAGAATAATGGAGATCAAAGTCCGATCCCCACCACCGACATCGTTGCCGGAAGGTGTGCCTTAAATAACGGACCTCTAAGCTCCCAGAGCCGTACCACCACCTGGGTCGGTGACGGCAAGGATATACGCCGCGTCGATTCCCATAGCCGCCGCCTGCCAGAAGATCAGCAGAGCTGCCACCAGAATCGCCGCCGGAAGATTCGTACATTCTGTCCGGGCCCCCATTTTTTTGTCTCATTCATCTACATGACGTCTCCTTCCTCAGCATTTCGATCAAATTTTCCTTTAACTCCAGTATCTCCGGACGGGTCAAGCTCTTCCCTGATCTCGGATATTCTGCCGGAACATCAATGGACCGCAGATGGGTGATCGGTGATTCCTCTACAACCAGGATCCGGCTGGACAAAAAGACAGCTTCCTCCACATCGTGCGTGATAAAAAGAACGGTCTTCTTCTCCCTTCCCATTGCTCTAAAAGCCATTCCCGCATGGAAAGGCGTGTCAGGTAATCGAGGGCTGAGAAAGGTTCATCGAGGAGCAAAAAGATCTGATCCAGTGAGCACAGTTCTGGCAAATGCTGCACTCTGCCGCATACCGCCGGAAAGCTCCCGTGGAGATCTTCTTTCCCCAATCTTTAAACCGACAGATTCCAATGCCTGCGTCCGCCCCAACTCTTCCATCTCCGTTTTCGAATATCCGCCCCGATCTCCATCGGCAGCAGGAGATTCTCCCTCACGGTCCGCCATGGAAATAAAAGATCCTGCTGCGGCATGTATCCACAGTAGTTTCTAAGCCATTGATTGGATTCTGTCCATTGACCAGAATATTTCCTTAAGCTGGGAGGAAGAAGCTTATTCACAAGCCGGAAGATCGTACTCTTACCACAGCCGGAAGCGCCGATGACGGACACGAATTCCCCGTCCTGTACATCGAAGGAAAGGTGGTCAATGATGGAGAAATCTTCACATCATATTGAAAGCTTACATTGTCAAATTTCAGCATCCTACTGCCTCATTTCCCATGCCATATCCCAGAATGCCGCCTCGTAGCGGGAGCATGCTGTAAAGATGTCCACGAGATGCTGTTTCCGCTTCTCGGAATAGTCCTCCGTCAGGCGGTTCATCAGGTCTGCCAGCACCTCATTGTCCTCGTGGTAGGAATCGGACGCATATCCGCTGACCCATTCCCCATAGAACTCATGCTTATCTGCAGCCGGATACTCCGCAAGGATCTTCTTCGCGATAAACTCATAGCTCAACGCGCAGGAAAGAATGGATCGCCGCCATGACCTCCGCCTCTCCTTCCTCGTAAGCGACACGAAGCATATAAGAGGTATAGGACAGATTATCAAGAGCGACCGGTGTCTGCTCCGCCTCCTCCTTCGCGATTCCAAGTCTCGTCATGTATGCGCGGTGGATATCCATCTCACCGTCCAGGATCGAATGGATATAACCCGCGAACAGGCGCATTGCATCGAGGTTTTTCGCCTTCGCCGTGCCGATGGAAAATACCTTTGTATAGTCAAGAAGATACAGATAATCCTGTATCATATAATATTTAAATTTTTCATGATCCAGACTGCCGTCCGCGATTCCCTTTACAAAAGGCGTTTGTTATAGCCGTCCCAGATCTCCTTTGTTGCCTCTAAAAAGGCGTTCTGTCATCGTCATGCCTGTTCCTCCGCAAATCCTTTTCCGCGAAAATCAAATCCGTGATCCATCGGTCCGGATCCATGTCCGAGGTCCAGCATGGCTGCCAGTGCTCCGGAGATGTAAGCCTTTGCGCGCTTCCACCGCCGTATCGAGGTCATAACCCTTCGCCAGATTGGAGGCGATGGCGCTCGATAAGGTGCATCCGGTTCCGTGGGTGTTCGGGTTGTCGATACGCTTACCGTTGAACCAGCGGTAGCTGCCGTCGCGGTATAACAGGTCGTTGGCATCATTCAACTGATGTCCGCCCTTACAGAGGACCGCGCAGTGATAGGTCTCACTGATCTGTTTTGCCGCCGCAATCATGTCCTCAGCGGACTTTACTTCCATCCCTGATAAAACCTCTGTCTCCGGGATATTCGGGGTCAGGACTGCCGCCATCGGAAACAGGTATTCCTTTAATGTGCCGATGGCATCGTCGCTGATCAGCTTTGATCCGCTTGGTCGCCACCATGACCGGGTCCACAACGATATTTTCTGCTTTGTGTTCATGAAGCTTCTTTGCGATGGACTTGATCAGTCCCGCAGAAGAAACCATTCCGATCTTCACCGCGTCCGGACGAATATCCGTAAATACGCTGTCGATCTGCTGTTCCAGGAATTCCGGGGTTACCTCGAAAATTCCCTGGACGCCGGTCGTGTTCTGGGCCGTCAGTGCTGTGATCGCGCTCATTCCGTATACTCCGTTTGCGATCATCGTCTTTAAATCGGCCTGATACCGGCGCCTCCGCTGGAATCGCTTCCGGCGATTGTTAATGCTGTCTTCATCATAAAAACTCCTTTCAGGCATCAATAACTTTTGATTAGGCGATGCAAGGTGGTGCCCCCAATGTGCCGCCGCGGAAATATTTCCCTGCTTGATCTATTCCAAAACCCAGAGGGAAAATTGCTGCTCTGTGAATTTAGAATTCATATTTTCAGGCGAGTAGTATTTTTTCTTCTGGCTTATTGGCTTGCGCCTCTTTCAGTTCTCGTGTCGCCTTCTCAATATCCTCTGCCGCAAAGATCGCGCTGACGACTGCGACGCCATCCACACCGGTTCCCTTTAAGGGGCTCCATGCGGTCCTTATTGATCCCGCCGATGGCGACTACCGGGATATCCACCGCCTGACAGATCGCAGAAAGCGCCTCCGGTGTCACCGCTGTGGCGTCCTTTTTGTTCCTGTCGGATACATCGCCCGACGCCGAGGTAATCTGCCCCGTGCTTTTTCGCGAGAAGCGCCTGCGCCACATTCTTACAGGAAACACCGATGATCTTATCCGGTCCCAGCTCTTCTCTCACTTTTCCCCGCTTCCATATCGCTCTGTCCCACATGAACGCCGTCCGCGTCCACCTTAAGGGCGATATCCACGTTGTCGTTGATCACAAAGGGAACATGATATTCGGCACAGAGCTTCTTGATCTTCTTCGCCTCTTCCAAAAATTTCTCCTCATCCAGCTCTTTTTTCCCTCAGCTGAACAAAGGTCGCGCCGCCCTTTAAAGCCTTTTTCCACCTGGCTCTCCAGAGTCTCACCATTTAACCACGCGCGGTCCGTCACCGCGTAGAGCAGCATATCTTCCGGTCTGCAGTTCATATCTTCTACCTCCTACAATACATGAAACGCGCCTCTGGCACATTCTCGCTCCTCGCGCGATCGCTTCGCGACAATCTTCATCTCCGCACAAGTTCGCATCATTGGCACATTCGTGCCTTTTTTGTAATAGGGAATTCCCCGGAATTTCCTGTTATAACAAGTGAAAACACGCTTCGCGAGTTTCCCCTTGTTATCGCGACAGTCGCCAAGGTCTCGCGCAAGCGCGGACTTTGGCTCGTTGTTCGCGTAAAAAGGAGACACCCGCAGGTATCTCCACTTCTACTCTTTCTCTTCAGCAGCTTCCTACGTTGGCATTATCCAAATCAGGTATACGGGTCTTGGCGATACAACCAACTCTCAGCCTGAATATTTTTCATGTATTCCGTGCAGCCTGCTTACAGCCTTGTGTTCCCCGCCCATCGCTTTTTTCCCGGCGGCCTTTCAGAAATTTCCTCTCTTGCCTTTTTTCCATCTCCTGTGCTACAATCCTTATCGGTTAACGGAATGCAGTGAGGGGGAGCGCCCTGATGCTGCGGTCAATTCAATTACTTGATGACGAAAACCAGATTGCGAGGGAGTCCGTGTTCCGGGCTGAGAGGATCCCAGAAAGGATCGACCGTCCCATGCCGCGGATCCATGTCCGCGGCTTGTCAGCATTCTGCCTGAAAGTCATTTTTACGGCATGCTGCAGAAAGCATGCCTTTTTCTTTATCCGCCTGTTTCTTCCGGATTCATGGCAGCTGAACGCGTTCTATTTCTTATTCGGACGATCACACTCTCACAGTGTCCTGACCATTAGCGGATATTGAAACTATTTCACCGTATTTCCCGGTGTCCCATTCTTTCAGCAGAAAATATATTCTGCCCTGACGGGCTATGGAGGTATTATATTATGAGAAAATTTGTTGTACCGGCTCTCTCCCTGGCACTCTGCCTCGGACTCACTGCAGGATGTTCTTCCAAAACGGACGCACCGGCTGCTTCCACAGGGGAGACCACAGCTGCCGCTTCTGCGGAAAGCACTTCTGAAGCAGCCGCTTCCGCAGAGACAAAAATCCATCGATTCCTTAAAGATCGCTTTCTCCCCGTACGCGGACGCAGATACGATCACGACAGCAACAGAGCCGTTAGAGAACCTTTTAAAAGAGACACTGCTTGAAAAAGGCTACGATGTCAAAGACATCGACATGACCGTCGGAACAAGTTACACCGCTGTCGGTGAGGCACTGAGCGCAGGAAGCGCTGATATCGGATTTATCTCCGGAGGAAACTATGTCCTGTTCTCCGATGACTGCGACGTTCTCCTCACGGCTCTCCGCTACGCCATCAACAAGGACTCGAAGATCCGAAGGACTGGAACGACGGCACCATCGAGGAAAACACAGACAAAATGAGCACATATTACCGCTCCATCATTCTCGCGGGACCGAGTGAAAAGGTCAGGAGCTCTTAGCAAAGGTCAACAACGGCGAAGAGCTGACCTGGGATGACTTAAACAGCGCCACCTGGGCTGTCATGGGACCAACCTCCGCGTCCGGCTACATCTATCCGTCCTTATGGTTAAACGAGCGCTACGGAAAGACCATCGCTGACCTCGCAAATGCGGTCCAGTCCGATTCCTCCACACCACATCCCTCGCCCGCCTCGCCTCCGGACAGGCAGACCTCATGGTCTCCTACGGCCATATCCGCACAAAATATGCGACGGACTGGAAAGAGAAATTCGGCGGCACTGATGATATGGTAAAGCAGACAGGCATCATCGGCGTCACAGAGGGAATCTACAACGATATGATCGCATACAGCAAAACTTCCGAGCTTATGCAGGACGCTGACTTCCGTCAGGCTCTGGTGATTCCTTCATCGAGATCGCAGGAACTGATGAAGGCAAAAGACATCATCAAAGTCTTCAGTCAGGTCGGCTACGAGTGGGGCGATGACGCGAACTATGACGGGGAACGCGCCGCACAGGAAAATGTTAAAGATCTATGAACTAAACAGATCCCATTTTTTACTGATTCATTATTTGTAAGGCAGGTATCTTCATGGAAATCGTTCTTCAGAACATTGGAAAACAATTTAAAAACGGACACGCGCCCTGACCATGTAACCTTTACCATCCCTCAGGGCGAGTTCGTCTCCGTGATCGGTCCGTCCGGAGCTGGAAAAACCACCCTGTTCCGGATCTTAAACGGCATGGAGACGCCGGGGACGGGGCTGTCCTTTTTGATGGCAGCGACATATCGTCCATGTCCGGAACCGCCAGGAAGAATGTAAAGAGATCCATCGGCACCATCTATCAGGATTTCTGTCTCGTGGAAAATTCCACCTGCCTTGCAAATGTGCTCACTGCCTGTCTGCCGGATATGGGATTTTTCCCCGCTGTGTTCGGAATCTACGGAAAAAGCGCCGGGCAGAAGCACTGAAATTTCTTGACCGCGTGGGACTCTTGGAAAAATCAGAAGAACCGGTAAAAAAATCTCTCCGGTGGTCAGAAACAGCGCGCCGCCATCGCGAGAGCCCCTCATGCGTCATCCAAAAATCCTGCTGGCTGATGAGCCCGCCGCCTCCTTGGATCCGGTCACCGGGCGACAGATCCTGACACTTTTAAAGGAGATTCAGGAAAAGGACGGCGTCACGATTCTTATGAACAGCCATAACCTTGAATTTTCTCAGGAGTTTTCCGACCGGATCATCGGACTGAAGGATGGAAATGTGGTTTTTTTGATGGAACGCCATCGGAAATGAATGAGGAGATCCTGAGAAACATTTATCTCAGTCTCGAAGACTCCCACCTGTCTTAGGTTATGAATAATAGAACTCTGCTATTTATGCGTTTATCCGTCCCAACGGATCCTTGCAGAGAAGCATTTCAGAGGAGGAAGCAATCCATGTACAGAAATCGAAAAAATATATAAACCTGCCGGCTGGATCCTCTTCCTTCTCTGCTTTTACGCCGCCGCGTCCTTCACCGGATGCGATCCGGCTCTTTTTATTTCAAGGAGCTCCCATCTTTCAGATCTGGCGGCCGACATGATGCGGCCGGATCTCTCCTTTTTTCCGAAGATCCTGCTGCCTCTCTTTTACACAGTCCAGATGTCTGTGACTGGTACCGTGACCGGATCCGCTCTGGCGCTGATCATTTCCCCTTTTCGGCGCCGTGCCCCTGCATTTTTCCGTCCTGGGCAAGGCATTTGCTGCGTCTCCTGATCCAGATGCTCCGGTCTTTTTCCGGCGCTGATCCTGGCGCTCGCCGCGACCTTTCTCTTCGGACTCGGAACCTTTGCGGGAACCTTCGCCATCACGCTCTACACCTTCGCGATCATGACGAAAGCTCACCTACGAGGATGCGGAACATACGGAGATAGCCCCCTATCAGGCTCCTTATCTCTATGGGCTGCGCCCGTTTCCCGGCATTTATCCATGCCGTCCTGCCGGAGATTTTGCCCGCGTTTCTGACAAACGCCCTGTACCTCTTTGAAACGAATGTGCGGCACAGCTCTATCCTCGGATACGTAGGGGCAGGCGGGATCGGCCTGATCCTAAACGAAAAGATCTCCTGGCGGGAATTCCACAAGGTCGGAACGATCCTGCTGCTGCTCTTTCTCACCGTCTGTGTCATCGAGTACGCAAACCGGTATTTTACAGCTGTGATCCACAGCGGACAGATTACAGAACTTTTTTCAGGCAGCAAAGCCTTGTATAAAAAAGCCTGTGTCTCTGGACGGATGATCCTTTTCGGTTTTGCTGTGCTCTTCCTCTTCTGCCTTGCGACACAGACTCCGCCGGATTTTTCAAGAACAAGTGCCGCTGCCTTAAAAGTATGGCAGCCGGACTCACGCATCCGGACTGGAGCTTCTTTTCTCCGCAAAGAAAGACAGGGCTCGGCTATCTGCTTCTTGAGACCATCTGCATCGCCATCGTCGGAACAGCCATCGGTGCTTTCCTTGCCGCACCTCTTTGCCTTTCTCAACACACGACACTTTGTCCCTGCTCCGACCGCTTTTTTTTCTTTAACCTGATCATCATGGCGATCCGGTCGATCCCATTCCTGATCTATGGTCTGATCTTTATCCGGGTCTCCGGTCCCGGCGCCTTCACAGGTGTCCTGACGTTAGCCGTCTGCAGCATCGGACTTCTCACAAAGCGCTTCACCGAATGTCTGGAGACCATTGATCCCGGCCCGTACCGGGCGCTCCTCGCCATGGGTGTCCACCCGGTTCCAGCCGTCTGCCACAGCGTTCTCCCGCAGATCGCTCCGGCGTTCTGCTCCGCCGTCCTCTACCGCTTTGACGTCAATATCCGGGAGGCGTCGGTTCTGGGACTGGTGGGCGCGGGCGGCATCGGCGCACCGCTTATCTTCGCGATGAACCAGTACGACTGGAATAAGGCTGGAGCGATCCTTTTGGGACTGATTCTGCTTGTGTGGGGTGTGGATATTCTGTCTTCACGCAGATAAAATAAACCCCTGCTATTTCATCTCTTTTTAGGACTGTTTGCAGAAATTCCATCCTGCCCAGAATATGCTTTCTACAACTGACGTCCAGCATGAACTACATAGATTTTATAAATAGTAAAAAGACCTTTTGACACAAAATAATCAACGATGTCAAAAGGTCTTTTATTCATTTTTGACCCGGACACACAGGTCATCAGCCGCCTGTGCTCAGGTTCCACCATTTTACCGGATAGTCAGCCCGATGTATCGCCTCAACTCGCCGGTTTCACCCATTCTGTCGCACCTGTCGACGCAGCAACAGGTTTCAGTCCCTGTTTTTCTACAAATTGATGGAGCATCTCCGCAGTATCAGCGCGGGTAACCGTGCCCTTCAGATCAAGAAGATCGCTGCCGGCTGCCATGCCACTCTGTGTGGTATCATAGCCCCTGAGCTGTGCGTAGCGATAAAAGATCGATGCAAGCTGTTCGCGCGTAACAGGATCATCCGGACCAAATTTCTTGCCGTCAGAGTCTCCCATAATACCGTTTTGCTGCGCCCAGGTTACCGCATCGTAAAGCCCTACGGTACCGGGACCGTACTCAACATCCGTAAAGTGGTTCTTTCCCCTCAACGGCAGGGGGCTGCCCGCCATACGGTAGAAGATCACCGCGATCTGGGCACGGGTGATATTGGTGTTCGGGCGCAAATGTCACCCCACTGGCGCCGGACATCAATCCCTTCTCATGGACAAACATCACATCCTTATAAAAACCGATCATTTCCATACACATCCGTAAATGGATTCGCCCCTGCGTGTGGATCGCTCTTTATCCACCCGGCGTAAACCGTCCTGTTTCCGATCATCCTGAGTTCCGTGATCTTCTGTGTCAATGCCTGATCGGAATACCAGCCGGTAAAATCATAGCCCTCGCGGGTCGGAATATAATCGGAAAGGCTGACCGTCTTACCGTAGGTTCCCCCAATTGCACTTATGCCACCGCCACCGTTCGCATGGAAGTTCAGCGTATAGCTGGTGGTATCGTCGCTGCTTCCGGAACTGCTGCTGTCCTTTTCGGGGTCGTCGGGACCGTTGGAACCGTGGGTGTCGTTGGAATCGTAGGTGTCGTCGGGGTCGTAGGTGGGAATCGTCGGGGTCGGGGTCGTAGGTGTCGTCGGGGTCGTAGGTGTCGTCGGAGTCGTATCGCCGGATCCTTCGGGACAGCCTGTCCTACCGCAATTCTGATACCACAGCCCTTACAATAGGTGTCCCCGTATAGCCGTCTGCGCTGGCGGTGGGCCTCAACTCTGCCGCGCACCTCGGTGCCGCCCGTGTGATGATCTGGATTCAGTTCCCCATAAGCTGCGCCGCAGACAGAACACACCGCCTGATCTTTGCAGGTGGCTATTCCGCCGGAGTGATCTTCCCTGATATCACTTGCATCACAGAACAAACATTTAGAATGCATTTCCTCCAATGTTTATCGGCATCGCTCTGCCATTCGCCCCATGCGTGAATACACACAACCGGATTTTCGGGCCCGGTATCACGATCACAAGTCTCCAGCTGGCATAAAACACCACATTCTCCGTAACAGGAAAGGTCTCTCCCGGACAGCCCGCTTTCTTTCCATCAGGATTGTCCAGCGCCCAGTACTCAAAAATCGCTGATTGATACGTAAAAACCAGACTCCGGAAGAATGTAATCCCCGGATATGCCTTCAACTGACTCCATATATCCCGGTGCTCTGCCTCCATTAAAAAGAGACCGTGTAAGTTTCGCCCTTTACCTTCCAGTTTATCCATGCAGCTTCAAATTTGTCTTTATACGCGTCAGGAACATATATCGTCAGATTCTCCGGCCATGATTTACCGGGCAGATAAAATGCCAATGACATCTCTGCTTCATCCGGATCTTTCAATGGGTGTGAACTTGCCCAAGTTGCGGGCATTTATGAAACGCGAAGGGCATCACATTTTTAACACTATTTGGGAATATCAATCTGCCTGAGGGGTGTTACAGTCCATAAAAGCGGCAATCCCTATTGTTTTGACTGTTTTTGGAATTTGCACCTCACTGAGTCTTATGCATCCACTAAATGCATGTTTTCCAATCGTTGTCCGCCTTCCTCTATGATCACCTTGGCAATCTTAGACTTTTGTCCTCCCAGGGACACCTTTTACCGGAACTATTTCTATCAAAATCAGGCATTTCCCTTTACCGGATATCGTAATGGTCTTATTGTCTCTGCTGATCGTCCATTTAATATCTGTGCCGAGGATAGGATTCTGGATGTCAGGAAACGGTCCATACAGCACCGCGGCAACCTTCAGATAGCGTGCGATATTAAGTATGACCGACTCCTCAACGGAAAGCTGTATCATTGCGTCCTCAACAGCCTTAAACTGAAGCCTTACCTCCTCGATGTTATCGTTATTGATATCTGTTACGTCCGGCAAAGCATCGATCATCTCCCTGTGCGCGATCGATAGAAGAGACTTTCCGCGCATTGGACCGGGTGGCGATCGCTTTATTTTTCATAAACGCTTTTGCAGTTATTGAGTTCTTTCGCTGTCATATTGACAATTTAATTCTTTTGTGATGCAGCTGCTTTCCTCACTGCATACATGGCAGCACTCGGTGGCCTCCACCGCATCAGATGAGGTGGCTGCAGATTCCGTTATCTCCTTCTGCGGATAACATTCCGGCGTATGTTCATGGACACATTTTTTCCATCCACGTATAACACTCCGGGTATGTTTATGGCTGCCCGCTCCTTTTCTCATTTCTGCCGCCAATACAGGCACAGAAACTAAAGAAAGCATCGTACAGATGCAGAGCAGCGCCGCATAGATCCGTTCTCTTTGTTTCTTTTGTTTTTCTGGCTTTCTCATTGATTTTCCCCCCATTTCTATGGTATCTGTTTCCTTTTTCTGAATTTGATATATAAAGCAGTGAGCACAACTGCCGCGGTAAAGGAAATGACCGCTTCCAGCACATATCCGCCCACACCCTCATGCAGCAGGATCGCCCCGTACATTCCCGCAGCATCCATCGGCTGGCTCTGCACCGTCCCTACCGTTCCCAGAAGGGACAAAAACAGCAGAACGCACAGTACCGACAGACTGCGAATGCTTCGCCGCGCCTGTCGGCGGCGAGATTCCGCTATCCGCTCTTTTGCCAGCGCAACACGCTTTTGCTGTATCGTACATGCACACAAAACCTCCTTTCTGGAAACACTCAGCTTAAGGGTCTTTTCACTTATATAGGTACAAAATCCGGAAAAACTCTCACCCGGAAAGTAGATTTTTCAAAAAATGAGAGCTGCTTAAAACAGCTCCCAAAAATCACAAAATAAAGTTATATTACGGTGTCAGACGGCGGGCGATCAGCTTTCCGCTGCCAAGATCATTACTGGCAGAACATAGGCAGCATACTGCACTGCGCCGCCGTAAGCGATCAGCAGATTATAGAGCGCGTGAAACGTGATGGCTGCTCCCAGCAGACCGCAGGTTCCGGCAATCTTCAGCCAGGTCCGCTGCCACACATACGCGAGGCCTCCGCCTACCTAATGGCTCCGCAGATCACGTGCATCGCTCCTGTTCCGATCCCCCGAAAAAATAAAGGAAAAATGTCCGGCTCCATTTTGGATCAGGTAGCAGATATTTTCAAAAGTGGCAAAGAGAAAGAGCTGTGATCACAGCGGAGATTTTGATCTGTTCCGTCTTTGGCTCAAATATCAGAAGATAAAAGAGCAGAGGCAGAAGCTTCATGACTTCCTCCACCACCGGGGCAATCTCCGCAGTGGCGGCAAAGAGTATCCGCACCATAAAGCGCAGCGAAAAAGGTATTGATATAAGCGGAAAGCAGACACGCCCCCATTCCTGCAAGGCAGAACAGAAAGAATTTTGTCTGCCGTTTTCCCATGCACAGGGCGGCGATCAGTAACGGCGATGCCATACAGATAAAAACATTTTCAATATACGTCATTCCTGCACCGCCTTTCCCATTGCCGGCAGCAAAGCGAGCAAGCAGCCCGCCAGCAAAAGATCAAACCAGCAATATGGGCTGAAAATGGAATCTCCCGGCCAGAAGCAGCCAGAAGTCCAGAGAGCATATTCTAATGTCGCATAGCAAAGGACCCAGATATGAAAATATTTCATACTATTTTGCAGTTCCCCATCTGCCTTCTGGCATAGACAAGCCCCCAGATAGAAGAATAGGAAACAACGATCATCATACCGCACCAGAGCAGATTGGAGAGGATGTCTCCAAAGGTGCAGTAAAACATGCACAGCGGAACACCGATCAGGACGGCACTCAGGGCCTTCCTGCACGGAAATCTCCCTTTCTTCTGCCGAAGAAAGCGCGTATTGCAGCATGAAAAGGAAAATCACGCTTGCTACCCAGCCGAACTCTGACACATAAAAGACCTGCGGTGTTTCAGAAAACAAAAGCAGATACAGCGTCCAGTAGAAAGATCCAAGGAAGAAACAGCCATAAAAAGCAGGTCAGCAGGAAATACTCCTGTTTCCGGCTTTTCAGATACCGGATACCGCCCAGAAAAAAGCCTAACAGGGTAACCGCGGCTTGCAAAGAGGTTACTGACGACTTCCATCTGCGTTTTCCCCCCTTTGGCTCTCCTGTCTGTTCTTCTTCGTTCAGTCTGCGGATGCGGAAACATAACACCGTCACGCACGCCGAGGACAAAGGCGAGCAGTCCGACCACGATATATCCAAGTGCAGCGCTGCCACCTAATATCGTCGCCGCTGTTTCAAAGTTAGAGGCAGTTCCCATCTCGATCCGGCTGACAGTATCAGGCATGGAAAGGGAAACACCTACGATCACCGCAAGACATGCGGCCACGCAGCAAATTGCGGCAGACCATTCTCTCCGCAGTCTTTTTTTGTATTCTTTTTCCGCAATACGACGTTTTACTTCCGCGATCCGTTCCTCATTACTTCGCATTGGTAATTCCCTCCCGCTCCAGTAATCCACGCAGACGCGCTTTTCCCCGGTATACCATATTTGTAATCTGCTTCACGCTTTTTTTCCCATGACCTCGGCGGCCTGTTGATAGCTCATGCCTTCAAAATATGTCAGATAAAGAGCTTCCCGATAATCTGAATTTAACTCGTCCATGCAGAGATGCAGGATCTGATTTCGTTCCTTTGTCGAATGACCTCTTCCACCAACGTCTTTCCATCCGGCTCTTCCGTCAGGTCATCGAGGCTGAAGAAAAGCCGATGTCTACTTTTATGGCGCAAAGCCATGTGCCGCGCTGCTTTATACAGGTAAGCCTTAAGACCGCCGTCCCGGATGCGTGGCTTTTTTGTGAACAGATAGGAAAAAGACTTCAATCATCAGGTCCTCCGCTTCGTGGACATCATGCAGATAGCCATTGATGTATAGGGTCAGCGGGTTACCGTATTTTCTCATTAAAGCCTCAAGTCCTGCTTCATCGCCGCGCAGGAATAGGGATTTTGCCTTTCCGTACCGTGAAGCAAGCTCACTTTTTTTAATTCGCGGCTGGCAGGGTCTCATGAGTCAGCGAATCTGATTTTCATTTTACTTTCTATTTTCATGCGACAACACTTCCTTTCCGCATTGGTGTATATAGCTTATACTTTCCTATATTTTAGTCAATGGGAAGCCTTTCACAGTTTAAAAAAAATTTAATAAAACATCTTGTCAAACTAGCAGGCTGCAGTGTATAATCCGACCTATAGATGCCTCTGATACTCCATTTGGAGAGGAGGTCGACAGTTTCCATTTTTCTTGTTGATTTACTGAGGAACAATTCGTTCCAGTTCATCCTTACATTTTTATGATGCGAGAGATTAACTGTTAATGTATTTGGGAAGGGATAGGTTATGCTGATCTGTAAAATATAGTATGGAGATATCTTACAGGCATATACGTGTCTGGTCTGTATTTCAACAGATATTTTTTCACGAACTATAATTCCAACATTTTCACAAATTACTACAGTACTGTCAGAGGCATTTTATAAGTAACTATTCAGAGCCATGCAAAATCATGTCAACATGTACGTCGAATGCTTGCATTCGTAAGAACATTGACATGTTATATTACAATACTGAATGATTACGCTTATATCTTGAAAAAAAAACAGCGTTATTTTAGATGTTTCACAGATCCTTTTAGTAAAATATGCGGACAGGTGTCTGTGGAGACCGGGAAACTGTGACTCCCGGGAAGAAGTTTCCCAGGAGAAAGTGGAAAAATATTTTCAAAGCTTCAGAAAAACAGCTGCAGAATTGTATGTCGACGGAAAAAGGTCTCTCACCGTCACCAGGCGGCAGCATATGCAAAATCAGAGAAGAAAAGCCCGTATATGGCAGACTATATATTGGGAGAAAGGGCAAAATCAGCCAGGTCAGCTGGATAAGGTGGATCTGCGTTAAAGGGTGTCAGCTCTTGCCCAGGTAATACTTTGAAACAGAGAAATGCGCTGCAGGGATGCAAAACAGGATTGCCTCTCTGGCTGTATCCCGCAATTGCAGGATCTGTCTCTGTGTTCCTTGTATTATATAGAGGGTGTGATAGATAAAACTGTTCTGCCGATAGGAGACGGAACGGAAGAAAAAGGCAAGAATGGTGCAGGCAGCAGCCTGCGGATGCAGAACATATGAAGAAAGAAGAATACTACTGCAGTGATCATGTGATATACTTTGGTCACTTGTGATCGCGGGCGGAGCACTGGGAAAGGTACTGTTGAATCAATATTCTACAGCAAAAAGAAGAACGAACTGGAACAATTTTATCAGGTGTGAGAGAGTGACAGAAGTGCCATTATTTTACAGGACAGAAATGGTGAAGGAACAAGCTGATCAAGAATGACGTATACTATTTTGGTCAGCAACTGTCCTAAATAGACGAAGTGTTTATATGCAGATATGACGGAAAAACTGTTGTTGCATAAATAGAAGTGATCCGTACGACTTTCG
>VOFC01004428.1_pt1 | contig 21613 bp, 33 predicted proteins | sample 5384161 | NCBI WGS metagenome assembly VOFC01 (sample SAMN12384722, study PRJNA508395) | human gut metagenome | isolation source: healthy gut B | host: Homo sapiens | reverse complement strand
ATGGAATAGAAGAAGCTGCTGCTATCAAAGCAGCAGGCGTGCAAATCATAGGTGTGTTACAATCTGTTGCAGACAGTGAAGAAGAAACTGCTACAGAAAATATGCAGGCAATTTGTGACAATGTTTTTTGTCTCAAAAAGACACGCAGGGATGTAGTGAAGCTGTAAATGATGCAATTGCGAATGCTTACGGTACTTATACTTTAACGGATACAGTAGACTCTGATTTTGAGTTGGACGAATCAGTATTCAGGTATCAGCAGGAAACATCGCATTGGGAGAAGATGAAAACGGAAATACAACCATTACATGGACTATCTATGGTATGCCTTTTACAAAACATACCCTGTCTTTTCAAGAAAAAATTAAAGGATAAAGATAGTGTGTATCCAAGTGGCATGTTTGATACCAATAAAGATAACGCATTATTAAGTGATGGAACTGATATTGTAAATACAGTGGCAACACCTACACACTGTCTCATGGAGCAAGTTTAACCGTAGAGAAAAAGTGGAACGGCGACAGTGAAGAGATTCGCCCGGAGTCTATCAAAGTCACATTGCTGCGCGATGGAGAGGAATATGATACCCGTGAAATAGGTGCAACACAAAAATTGGACCTATACGTGGGAGGGACTGGACGAAGCATATCAATGGAGTGTTCAGGAAACAGATGTTCCTGGGGGATATACCTCGAATATTACTCATTCAGGACAAAATTGGATTATTACCAATACATATACAAATACAAGCATTCCGGACACACAAGTTCCGAATGATTCTGATACAAATCACGGAAATATGGGTACTCCTCCAACAGGAGATAGCAAAACCATAATTTATATATGGGGAACCATCATGCTGTTTGCTGCCGGAATCCTTGTTGGATTCACTGTATTAGCAGTTAAGAAAAAAAGAATCGTTCCTAATTAGAAAAATATCAGTCGATTTTGGCTGGTATTTTTTTTTTTATCTGAAAAGACAAATTAAAAACATCCGTTTTTTAATAAGAAGTAAATTTTACCAAAGGACTTGTATTTTTCCTTAAAATCGTATACAATAATAAAAGATTAGCACTCTTATATGAAGAGTGCTAAAATACGATGTAAGAGGGCTCAGACTATGGCAATGAAACAATTTAAAGCAGAATCAAAACGTTTATTGGACTTGATGATTCATTCTATTTATACGCATCAAGAAATTTTTTAAGAGAGCTGATTTCAAATGCCAGCGATGCAATTGACAAGCTGTATTATAAAAGTTTGCAAGATGGTGACACAGGATTAAACAGAGATGATTTTTGCATTACCATTGATATTGATAAAGAGAAACGTAATTTAATTATCACAGACAATGGTTGCGGAATGACAAAACGAAGAATTGGAGAATAATCTGGGAGTTATTGCAAAAAAGTGGTTCTCTCAATTTCAAACAAACACAGGAAAAACAAGACGAGATCGATATTATCGGTCAGTTTGGTGTTGGTTTTTATTCTGCATTTATGGTAAGCGACTGCGTAACTGTACACACACGTGCGTATGGCAGTGATGAAGCATATGAATGGAAATCCAAAGGAGTAGAGGTTATTCCATTACTCCTTGCGAGAAAGAATCACATGGTACTCAGATTATATTACATATCAAACCAAATACAGATGAGGAAAAATTATGATGAATATTTGGATTCTTTCCGCATTCAGTGTATTGTAAAAAATATTCAGATTATATTCGTTATCCTATTCAAATGGACGTGGAAAAACCTCGATTGAAAGAAGGAAGCGGAGAGAAACCGGAGTTTGAAACAGTTGTGGAAAAAACAACGTTGAACAGCATGGTTCCTATTTGGAGAAAGCGTAAAAGCGAAGTGACAGACGAAGAATATGAAAGCTTTTACCAAGAAAAATTCTATGATTTTGAAAAACCTTTGCGTATCATTCACAGCAACACAGAAGGTGTCTGCACTTATTCTGCATTATTATTTATCCCTTCCAAAGCGCCTTCTGATTATTATACACGTCAATATGAAACAGGTTTGCAGTTATACGCAAGCGGTGTAATGATTATGGAACGCTGCGAAGACTTACTTCCCGAATATTTTGGGTTTGTGCGTGGCTTGGTGGATTCTCAGGATTTATCATTGAATATTTCACGCAGAAATGCTCCAGCATGACCGTCAATTACAGCTAATTGAAAGTCGTTTGGAAAAAAAGAAAATCAAGTCAGAGTTAGAATCTATGATGAACAATGACAGAGACCTATGAAACATTTTTCCAGAACTTTGGTTTACAATTAAAATTTGGTGCATACGCAGATTATGGCGCTCATAAAGAGGTACTGCAAGACTTATTGATGTTCTATTCTTCTTCTGAAAAGAAACTGGTCAGTCTAAAAAGAATATGTGTCCCGTATGAAAGAAGGGCAGGAATCCATTTATTATGCATGCGGTGATAATTTAGCTCGTATTGAAACAATGCCTCAAATTGAATTGTTAAAAAGATAAAGGGTTAGAAGTTCTGTATTTAACTGACGATGTGGACGAATTTGTGTTAAAAACAATTTCCAATTATGAAAATAAATCTTTTAAAAATATTTCGTCTGATGATTTAAATTTGGAAAGTGAAGAGGAAAAAAGTCAAACGAAGCGCAAATCGAACAAAATAAAGATTTACTCGATTTTATGAAAGAAAGTTTAAGCGATAAAGTGGCAAAAAATCGTACTGTCTCAGCGTTTGAAATCTCATCCTGTATGTCTGTCTACAGAGGGTGAAATTACATTGGAGATGGAAAAAGTGTTAAATGCAATGCCATCCGGCGGTAATGTAAAAAGCAATTCGTGTTTTGGAAATCAATGCGAACCATCCTATTTTCCAAACGCTTCAAACATTATTTGAACATGATAAAGACAAGTTAAAATCTTATACCAATTTATTATATGGACAAGCTTTGCTTATGGAAGGCATTCCTATTGAAGATCCTGTTACATTTTCAAATCAAATTTGCGATTTAATGAATCCATAAGTTTTGCCAATTAAAAAAACGATGAACATATTTTATGTGTTCATCGTTTTTTTAATACATATTGTTATGGTAATGCTTATTGAAAAAAGATATAACAGTGTTTCTGTTATCAAATCAATAAAATGATAAAAAAGGTAGAGATTACGTAAGCAGCACATTTGATAAAGATACAGACGGTTCACTCAGCAAGGAAGAGATAGAATCGGTTACTTATATTTTTTTTGTAAACGGTAAAGGTATTCGCAGTTTGCAAGGTATTGAATATTTTGTTAACTTACAATCGTTATATGCAGAAGTGAATCGAATTCAAACATTGGATGTATCTAAAAATGTAGATTTGATTACTTTAAATGTAAACAATAATGAGCTAAAAAGTATTCTTTTACCAAATCAAGAAAAAAAAACAATACATTGGTATATTTGGATGTATTTGCAAATCAGTTGACATCTTTGGATGTAAGTAATTTACATGCACTTACTTTTCTGCATGCAGATGACAACCAACTAACCCATCTGGACTTAAGTGAAAATCCACTTACAAAAAGCCATGGATTTGTCGCCATGAATAACTATTTGGAAAGCATCACACTGCCGAATAATAATGTGGAATATCCATGGACAACATTTTTGCAAACACAACTATTCCCAAGAGATAAATCGGTTGGCTACAAAGTTGTTTGGTATACCAATCCTGAAAAAACAGATGTGCTGGATCCGGTTGCAACTCCAACAATCAGATGTACAGGACAAACACTGTATGCTCAATATGTACCAATCACTTATACTGTAGAGTTCCAATCCGGTGGTGGGACAGGCACTATGGAAAAACAAATGTTTCAATACGGTACTGCACAAAATTTAAATGCAAATCAATTTGAAAAAAGAGCATTATGTATTTGGTGGTTGGAAAAGTACCAATGGAAGAACATTTGATGATCAACAATCTGTACAAAACTTAACAGATACCGATGGTGCAACCATTATTCTGACTGCTACTTGAAAGAAAAAAGATTATACAGGGGGAACCCTATAATATTATACTTCACTCTAACAATGGTTCTGACACAACACAGGAAGTTGCAGCTGAATTTGGAGTAAATAAAAACCCTTCCTAAAAACACATTTACAAAAGACCATTATGATTTCAAGGGATGGAGCAGTTTTCAAGTAATCATAATGTTATTTATGTCGATGAAGATGTGGTTAAAGTGAATCATCCTGAAGTAATTGGCGGTAATACATTGAATTTATACGCTGTTTGGGACATTCAGAAATATACTGTTGAATTTATAAATGGAAATGAGACTATTACCCAAACAATAGAATATGGCAGCACTGTCCAATTGCCTGAAGCAACAAATAAAGTAGGTTATACATTTACAGGCTGGTATACAGAAAGCGGACAACAGTGGCAGGAAGAGACAATAGTAGACCAAAATACCAAACTTTATGCCAAATATGAACCAATTACTTATTCTATCGAATTTGACGGTAATGGTGCAGATAATGGCAATGCAATGGACAGCAGTAAATTAGATGTAAAGTATAACGAGCAAGCAACCTTACCTGAAAATTTATTTACGAAAAAATATCATACATTCAAAGGTTGGTCCACTACCCCAAATGGAGAAGTAGCATTTATTGACCAAGCAAATGTTTATGAATTAGCCTTCAATCAAGGTGATGTCGTTCGTCTATATGCTGTTTGGGAAAGAAATCAGGTGGAAGTAACTGTAAAAGACGGAACCTCATCTCAGGTCATGACTTTGCCTCAAGGAGATAAGTTGACATTAGAAACACCATCTAAAGTTGGTTATATATTTACAGGTTGGCAAGTGAACGAAACAGATGATTTCTGGAATATGGAAGATGCAGTGGAAAGCAGCATGACTTTAACTGCAACCTACAGTCCAATTCAATATACAGTTACATTTGATGGAAACGGTGCGGATAATTTGACTGCAATGGATGGAGATATCATGCAGATGCAGTATGATCAGGCTCAAACGATTCCTAAAAATAAGTTTACAAAACAGTACTATACATTTGTTGGTTGGTCTACTGAAAAAATGGAGAAACCGTATATCATGACGGTGCATCTATCAATAATTTAGTCAACACAAATGGAACAGAAGTAAAACTATATGCTGTTTGGAAACAAAAAACCGTTGATATTACAGTAAACGATGGTGTAAATCCGCAATATACCATTACAGTAGGACAAGGCGATGTACTTCCTGACAGTATTACAGTTCCACGTACAGGTTATACTTTTGAAGGCTGGTATACAGATGCTTCTTTTGCAGAAGATACCAAATGGAATTCACAAGCCCCGCTGGTAGCACCGGTAACATTGTATGCAAAATGGTCTATCAACGAATATACCATTCAGTTCTCTAATACAGAATTTACCCCAATCACATTTACCGTAGAAGACTCTGTTGTGCTAAACAATCCATATAAACAGGGATATGACTTTGTAGAGTGGAGAGATGAAAATAATCAGGTTATACCGCCCACGATAGAGAATACGGCCAGAAATATGACACTGACAGCTGTTTGGAAGAAAATAGATGATTTAAACCCTGTTATTTCCGGTTCTGATACGCAAAATGTTTTGGTAGGTATGACAGCACAAGACAAAACGAAAGCGGAACAAGTCGTACAGTCTGCAATTGATACGATTGGAACATATCCCGGTAATCCCGCTGAAACTTGTTCAAAAATAAAAGATGAGATTGCTTTGGGAAATGTGTTATCAGGGCAAATTGCAATCACTGCTCTAAATGAGCAAAGTGTTTCACCAGCAGATATGGTCTTGATTCACGATATGCTCCATCAGTTAAATGACAGTAATTATCAATTCACAATTGGACATCTTATGGATATCAGTATTTTGGTACGTTCCAATTCTACTGTAGTGGGTTCATTATCTGCATTACCTGAACCTGTAAAATTCAGCATTGCAGTTCCGGAACAAATGCAAAACTCCGGCAGAGTGTTTAAAGTGCTAAGACTTCATGACAATCATATTTCTGTGATTGATTCTGAATATAGCAATGGTATTGTAGCATTTGAAACGGATGAATTTTCTACTTATGCTTTGGTATATGGAGATATGAAGGCAGAAAATCAAATGAATACAGATAGCAATCATGCGCAAAACAGTGGTTCCAATGAGATGCAGCATAACGTACAAACCGGAGATAATACGTATTTGAGTATTACATTGTTATCAGTTTTGCTTGCTTTTTTTCTTTGACCTTAGTGATTGTATTGGTAAGTAAGAAAAAGCATAAAAAAGATGAATAATTTAAGGTATCTTTGATAGATACACGCAGTAAAAATCTCCCTGTGCAGCAGGGAGATTTTTGTTTGCGTTCAGAATTGAAAAGAAGTGTTAAATAGTAGGATTCTCTATTTATCATTCTATGATATAAATATTCGTATTCATATTTATATACAATATTTGAAAATATACTCTTCTAACAATGTTAATTTAAAAAGCATTGTTAGGACCTGATTGTAATTTGAAATACCAAACAACAAATGGATATGATATAATTTATAAAAAGGTGGTGTTAACTTTGGATAAGATAGAAGTATTCAAACAAATGGTTCAAAATGCTAAGAGAATTGTATTTTTTTTGGAGGTGCAGGTGTCAGTACGGAAAGCGGTATACCGGATTTTCGCAGTGAGGATGGATTATATCACTTAAAATATCCGTATCCCCGGAAGAAATTCTCAGCCATCACTTTTTATGGAACATACAAAAGAATTCTATCATTTTTATAAAGAAAAAGTTCTTTGGCTGGATGTAAAGCCAAATATTACCCATTTCAAACTGGCGCAGTGGGAAGAAGAGGGAAAATTATCCTGTATTGTTACGCAAAATATTGATGGACTTCACCAACTGGCAGGAAGTAAACGTGTACTGAGCTGCATGGCTCTATTTACAGGAACTATTGTATGAAGTGTGGAACGTTCTATGATGTTCATACGATAAAAAGATAGTTATGGCATTCCTATTTGCAGCTGTGGCGGGATGATAAAAACCTGATGTAGTTCTTTATGAAGAAGCACTGGATGAAATGGTGATAAAACAAAGTATTTCGCAAATTCAGCAGGCAGATTTGTTAATTGTAGGGGGAACTTCTCTGGCGGTATATCCGGCAGCAAGTTTTATACAATATTTTTGTGGAGAGCGCTTGGTCATGATTAACCGTTCTGCAACTTCTGTGGATATAAAAGCAGATTTGGTATTACAAGAAAATTTAGGAGACATATTTTTCTCAAATATAAAAAAGAGATGTTCAGAAAATACTACTTGAACATCTCTTTTTTTATTTATTTTACATTTTCGTTTAGAATATTAACCATGGTATCTGCATCTTCAGAGAAGAATAAGTAAACGTAGTTGCCTTTTTTTAGCAACAGGACTCTTTTGTACAGTTGCATATCCTTCTGGATTATAGTTTTTTTGCTTCATTCATTCTTTGTGTTTGACGAGCTTTCATTTTTTGTTAAAATTCGGTCTGCACTCTCGTTGTTTTTTGCCTCAATAATCAGAAATTCATCGGTACGCAAACCGGTTGAATCAATTTCTCCGGCAAATGCAGTAACATCATTTAAATCGATGCCGTACATGGAAGAAATATCAGATTCGCTTAATGGCTGCATATCTGTTAAAGTAACAGATTCTTTAATTTTAGCAGCAATATCTTCAGGGGAAGCATTTGCAGTGGCAGTTACGGAACTGTCGGTCGTTTGGCTGCCTGAAGAAGTAGCACCCCCTGAGCAACCGATTAATGCAGCAGAAAGTGCAAGCGCTGCTAAAATGATAGGAACAGATTTTTAAATTTCATAATCCATCAACACTCCTTTTAAAATATATAAATTTGGTTATGATACATGTGTACGTAAATAATCAATCCAGACTTTACAGCCCTCATCAGTGAAGTGTACCCCCATGTTGTCAGGGTCACTGCAATATTCGCGTTTTTAAATTTCCTTCATCGTCTTTCATGACAGACGCAACGTCTAAATAAATATATCCATTTTGTTCACACATGGCTTGTAGACCTGTATTGTAAATATTCAGATTTTCATTTGTTAAAGAGCCGGTTTGTGCAGTACCGACGATTGGCGTCATTGATTGCACATAGATGGTTGTGTCCGGATTCTTTTCTTTTATTTGCGCCAATACGGTTTCCATGTTTTTCACGGCACCGTCGTTTCCGTAAACCGCAATGTCGTTCATACCAAGCATGATAAATACTTTTTGGCACCCATTGCTTCAATGGCATCGGCCAAATACATTTCAGTTCCGTTATAGCTTGGATGTACGGAATTATCTGAACCCAATTCTTTTAGTTCATTTCCGGTACCATAACTTCCTGGTGTTAAAAATTGCGCAGTTCCCATAAAAGCATTGTCATTTTTTCGTTGTGCGCTTACATATAAATTTAGTTTTAAAGAAACGGAGTCGCCGACAAACACAGCATCATCGAAAAAGTGTAAGGTACTTCTCCGTTTACGGTTGAGACTGCAGAAGATTCGTTAGTAATACTGGCTATCGTGCTAGCGTTGTTAGAATCGCCGCTTCCGCATGCAGTAAGAGAAAGTAATGCTGCGGCCAAAGCGGTTGGTAATAAAATTTTACCATAAAGTTTCTTTTTTTTGATTCATATAGCTCATCCCTTATGCAATTGTTTCGATTTTGAATTGATTATTTTATTCACTTTAACTAGTATAGCACATCTTGCAAAGCGAAACAATTACAAATCATGACAATCGGTTCGTATCTGTGCAACCGTATGGGAAGTCCGTATATTAGTGCGGTTATGGAGCACAATAGTATTGTTGCCTATGGCAGTAAAAAAATATCAATCAATTAAGATGAGGTGTATGACTATGACAGGTCTAAAGTGCAATGTTACATCTTGTGCAAGCAATGCTCAGTATCAATGTTGCCGTCCTGATATACAAGTTGCAGGTTTGGATGCAGAAGATTGTTGTGAGACATGTTGCGCTTCTTTTGAAAATAAAAAGTGCTGCAAAAAATAATGCAATACGTCATGATGTACCAAATCATGCATTGCAGGTAAACTGTAATGTATTTACTTGTGTACACTACAGCGATGGACTGTGTGAGGCAGACAGCATTTGTGTAGACAGTGAGAACCAAGAGACAAAAGATAAAAATCAAACATTATGTGAAACTTTCCGTAAAAAAAGATTGTGGCTGCCCTGTATAATTACGATTAAAAAATATCCCTGTCAGTTACTAACTGACAGGGATATTGCTATTATTATTTCTTTTCTTTTATTTGACGTAAATTAGGGTCTTTCATAACATATTTTCGTATTGGATAAGCAATTGCATAAGATGTAATTGCAGCAACTACAGCTTCAGGAATACCGTTGGTAAGTATGGTTAGACCAATGGCTCCCAGCAGAGCTTCATAAGCAATTCCCAAAGCAGATGCGTAGCTCTGCCCAAAAATAGGTAAATACCGCCTAATACCAAAAACGTATTGGTAAGGCTGGCTAAAATACCGGAAAGACTATAAGTGAAAATAGAAAATTTGTAATGCAATAGCTTTGCAAACCCTTTTGCACTTACAGCTGCAACAACACCTGTTAAAATACGGGGAATAAAACAGATGACAAGGCTCCAACCGTTGCCGTGAATATCTCCAATGGAGACAAACGGTGTAAAAACAAATGCAGTTGGTCCGGGCGAGATGAAAGTCCATACAATAAAGCTAAATAATCCTGCAAAAAATCCCATAGCTGCGCCGGCTCCCACACCAAGTAAAATACCGGTAAGGATAACAGGAATCATAGCCAATGTTGCTACCATAGGTCCTATTGGGATTGAACCCAAAGGTGTGAAGCACATGATGACTTCCAGTGCCAGTAAGATGGAGAATTGCACCATCTTAATTAAGGCGTTTCGTTTCATAAAAATTCCTCCTTGCTGCTGCTCTTTTTAGATGCAGCGCATTTCATATTTATATGAAAACAAAAACTGTTTTATCTGGCGATAAGCAGTTTTCGCTCATATCGATAAGGAAATACTGCTTATTTTGTATGTTTTGTGTGTACTTTATTTTTTGATAAATCATACGTAGTCCATCTAACAACAGATGCTCGCTTAATTCCAACTTTCTTTTTACAAACAGGTATGATAATGTCGGCTAAACCGCCGGTTGCTACAAGTGTTGCCGGCTGACCCAATTCTTCTTCAATGCGGTCTGCTATGCCGTCTATCATAGCAGCTGTACCGTAAATAGCACCGGATTGCATAGAGTGAATGGTATTGGTGCCGATGACTGTTTTGGGTTTTTCAATATTAATATGGGGGAGTAATGCAGTTTTGTTTGCAAGTGCTTCCAGTGTAATGGAAACGCCTGCGCATATTGTGCCGCCTAAAAAGTAACCTTTTTTTCATCAATAACGCTGATGGTGGTTGCAGTGCCAAGGTCAAAAAATGATGCAAGGTAACGGATACTTTGCAACAGCGGCTACTGCACCGGCTACCAAATCGGCTCCTAATTGAGCGGGATTATCAATTCTGATATTTAGCCCGGTTTTGATTCCGGGACCCAATAACATAGGTGTAATGCCGGTTACTTTTTTTAAATGCTTGTTTCATCGTATCACTTAATTCCGGCACAACGGAACAGATGATAACGTCTTGGATGGAATGCTCCTCAATATGATACAGGGATAACAGCTGGCTGATTGCCATGGCGTATTGGTCGTCTGTTTTACGATGTTCCGTTAAAAAACGAGCGATAAATGAAGGCGTTTGCGCAACGGATTTATCTTTTATTTGAAATCCTCCAATAATGATATGAGTATTGCCAATGTCTACGGTAAGCAACATATCGTTTTCCTCCCGATAGGGTTGTATTCTTTTCAGGTTATTATAGCATAGAAAAAAATTGCTGTGCAATTTTTTTAACATATAAAGGCTACAACGTTCTTACCAATCGTCAAAATTTAGAATTTTGATACGATTGCAAGGTTGTTATAGCATAGAAAAAACGCTTTGCAGTTTACAGGAGATATTTTCTACAGTATTCCTGCTAACAGATATATTTTTATTTTTCTTTGTTATAGGGATAACATATGATAAATGGCTTTTTAAATTTCTGTCAGATAAATGTGAAAATATTTTTTAGCAATATTCATAAATTTTGATTATGTACTTGCTGCAAAATAAGAATCACATTACACGAGTATGTTTCATGGAATAAAAAATCAGCTCCGTATTTATACGGAGCTGATTTTTATTTGATATATAGAAAGTGTCTCATAAGCGATATTAATTTTCTTAGGTCTTATCATACTCTTACATCCCCAATAGGTTGCTAAGAAATAACCACCGTATACCACTAACATAATGCCTGCTGTTACTAAGGACATTGTCAGAATACTTGTACCTGAACCAAACATCTGTACCATGGTACTAGAGAATTTAATACCTACCACGGTATGGACAATTGCAAGCAGTAAAGGCATAGCAAAATAAATTGCAATTTGTGTAAAAAAGTGCATGATGAATCATTTTTGGATCTGCACCTAATTTTCTAAGAAGATTATAGCGTACTGTATTATCAGATGCTTCTGCAAGCTGCTGCAATGCAAGGATAGCTACGCACGTAATTAAGAAAATTAAGCCAATATAAATTGCAATAAAGGATACAATGACGCTGGTTCCTACATTACTTTGATAAACGCCTTCTTTATCAATAATCGAGTAGCCATAACTTTCGTTATTCGTTCCATTGTTTTGAATGTTTTCTATAATACTGTTTTGAAAGGCTTCTGTAGCTCCCTGAGCATAATCGCTGTCGCTTTGTCGGTACAGTACATTTAGTATATGCTTATTAGGAGTCAATCCATTGAGTGCGGAATCAGGCAATACGATGGTTCCGGAGTCTATCAATGAATAATCTGTAGACAAAGTTTCTTGTAATAGTTTATGGATTCCCAACTGATATTCTTTACCGTTGAAAGTGATGGATTGATTATTTTCCATGTGATAGTACGGTTCTACCAAATAACTGTTACAGTTGATAGCAAATTCATTGTCTCCAAGTGAAATTGGTTCTTTTCCTTGAGATTCCAAAACGCGGTTGTAATCTGAGAGAGAAACTGCTCTCATTGGAGAATTTTGTGCTGTAGAGGGAACATCAGGTAATACATTTGGCAAGTCAGACATGGTAAGCAAGTTATTATATAGTGCTATTTCAAAATAATTTTTGGAATACAAGTCTAATTGACTTTGTAACTGGAAAGTTTCCGTTACTTTTTTATTTTCCGTAGGTTGTGTTTGTGTGTCACTTTGGTAGATAGATTTGGTAATAGAGATATCATAAGGAGCAGCTGATTTTACTGCCTGGGAAGAAGCGTGCGCAATACTGATACCCGCAGAAAACGTTACCATGGTCACAAACAGCATTAAGCAAATAAGGCCGATTGAAATAAATGCAGTATTAATTTTAGAACTGATTTGTCTGAAAATAAACATATTCAGACCTTTGTAGTAAAGTTTTTTATTTGCTTTGATGACTCGCAACAAAATACCTGAAAGAGAGAGAAGAAAAAACAGCAGAGTACCTACGCAGCCGAGAATAATACAGGTTAAAAAGCATTCCTCCGCTTTCCCAACCTCTTGTTAAAAACCAAATAGTATGCAGCGGCAAAACAAGCGATGGATACGATAAATGCTATAATTGAAATCCAGATGTTTCTAACTTTGAATGATTCATTTTTCGGCTTGCTTGAAGCAAGGTAATCAATTTGTATTTTGAGATAGAAATGGTATTAAATATCATTACAATGAGAAAAAAATAATACCAAAATATAAAAGCGTCTTATAAAATGCGCTCAATGAAAAGGTGAATTGGAAAGAAGATAAATCCATTTCGAAAATACCTGCTGTAATTGCAGATAATCCTTTGTGAAGCAAAAATACCTACCGCTAATCCAATTCCCAATGAGAAGATACCAATTAGCAAAGTCTCTATAATTAAGATACGTGAAATTTTTTCCTTTATCCATGCCTAACAGCATGTAAATGCCCAATTCTTTTTGCGTCGTTTCATTAAGAAGCGGTTGAGTAGACAACCAAAAAGCCCAAGATAAAGGAAATAAAATGGATACATAGCCAATGGCGGAAGTCAACAGCTGAATAATCTCTCTGATTTGAATTCAAGGAAGTCATCGCCTGTTGAGAATCCATGGAGTTAAATACGTAGAACAGACATACGCCAAACGTAAGCGTTAAAAAAATAAATTGCATAGTCGCGTAAACTGCGTCTGACATTGTGAATGGCAAGCTTAAAAAACATTGGAATTGTCACCTCCTAATAGTGTGACAACCGATATGATTTTATCAAAAAATTCTTTTCGAGTGCTGTTTCCACGAATCAATTCATTGAATATTTTTACCGTCTTTAATAAATAAAATGCGGTGACAATAGCTGGCTGTAAAAGCATCATGCGTTACCATTAAAATAGTAGCGGATAAGTCATGATTTAATGTTTCAAAGCTTTCCAGCAGCATACGAGCTGACTTGGAATCCAAAGCGCCGGTCGGTTCATCCGCCAAAATTAAAGAAGGCTGTGTAATAATTGCTCTTGCGCAGGCTACCCCTTTGTTTTTGACCTCCGGATAATTGATAAGGATATTTTTTTAATATTTCTGAAATTCCCAATGCTTTGGCCACATAGTTTACTTTGGCTTCAATTTGTTTTTACGGGAGTTTTGATAATGGTCAAAGCCAGAGCGATATTTTCGTATGCTGTTAAGGTATCCAGCAGATTAAAATCTTGAAATACAAAACCAAGCTGTTCTCTTCGAAAGGCTGAAAGCTGTTTTGATTTCATGGTGGTGATATTTTTACCATCTACATAAATATGTCCTGAAGTAACGGTGTCAATGGTGGAGATACAATTGAGCAAGGTGGTTTTACCGCTGCCCGAAGCGCCCATGATTCCAACAAATTCTCCTTTATTGACAGAGAAACTGATGTTATCTACGGCTTTGGTCACCATACCTTTGTTGCCGTAGTATTTTTTCTATATTACTTACATTTAAAATGGGTTGCATAATTACCATGGCTCCTTTTGTGATTTTGTAATCTTAGTATACACATTTTCTGCATTGGTACCATGGATTTGGCTTACATCAACCTTACGAATTTGTAAGATTCCTAAAATAAAAAAATCAGCCTTGGCAGGCTGATGACTCAATCTTCTAATAAATGCATATTACCAACCGGAAATGTAATGGTGACAGTAGTACCTTGTCCCAAAACAGAATCCAGTGAAATGGAAAGTCCCAATTTTCCGCACAGTTTTTTGCATATAAATAATCCCATACCTGTAGATTTTGCAAAATTACGTCCGTTTTCTCCTGTAAATCCTTGTTCAAATACACGTCCTATATCTTGTTCCGCAATACCGCTTCCATTATCCTGTATCAGAAGTGAAACGTGCTGTGCTTCTTTTCCGCAGTAAAAGTGAGGCGGAGAGGTCGTTTGGGAGATTGATATTTGATTGCATTCAAAACCAGCTGACCCAATATAAATTGTACCCATTTACTGTCTGTAAACACTGTGACGTCTAACTGTTTCATTTCAATTGCCGTTTTATTTTCAATTAACTGTTTGGAATGTTGTTTTAAAGTGGTTGCTACCATGTCTTTTAAATTGCATGACTTGATAGCATAATCTTTTTCTACATAATTGCTGCGAGCGTAATATAAAGACTGTTCCACAAAATTTTCAATATTTAAAATTTCTTCATACATACTTTGTGTGGCAGGTGTTTTATTATTTTCGTAGACCAAAGATGCCGAGGCAATGGGTGTTTTAATTTCATGTACCCATGTTTCGATATATTCTCTATATTCTTTGGAATGGTTTCTGTAAACAGACACTTCATCTGCCATGGATTTATTGCATTGATACAGTACTTCGCATAAGATGTCTCCTTCCGCAAAATGTGGGGGATCCAGCAGTTCATGCAGCAAATACTTCTTATCTAACGTTTCCAAATTATGCATTACATTGTCATAGAATTTTTTCTTACGTATAAAATCTATCAAAATAGCAATCAATAAAAACATCCATACCAGCAGATTGATAAAAAGAATTCCTTCGCCGGAAAGCCGCATAATTAATAACAAGCAACTGATTAGTAACATTGCAAAAAAGAGACAGAGAAACAGTATCCAGTGATCTTTTAAATATTGACGGAATCTCATACAATATACCCCATACCACGTTTGGTTTTTAAGTAGTTTGTTACACCAATGCTTTCTAATTTTTTACGCAGACGATTGATATTCACTGTGAGTGTATTGTCATCAATAAATTCATCCGTCTGCCATAATGCATTGATGAGTTCATCTCTGGATTGGATGGTACCTTTATTTTGCATCAATAAATGTAGAATTTTTAATTCATTTTTTTGTAAGCTCTGCAGTTTGACCATTGGCTGTGATGGTACTGTCTGATAGCGACAGTATAACGCCGTTGTGTTCCAATTGAGATTCATGGTCTGTTTGATAGCTTCTTTTTTAATAATGCGGCAATACGTGCCAATAATATCTGGGTGTGGTACGGTTTTGTGATAAAATCATCTGCACCCAAATTCATACTCATAAGCTCATCCACATCACTGTTGCGGCTGGTAACAATGATAATAGGTATTTGAGAATGACTGCGTATTTCTCGGCAAATATGATAACCGTCAAAATGCGGTAGGTTGATGTCCAATAATATCAGATGAGGAGAGGTCGCTTCGATTGCAGATAGAACAGAAGTAAAATCGTCTGTTGTAATACATTCGTAGCCATATTTTTCTAATAATGTTTTTAATTCTGTACGTATTGTCAGTTCGTCTTCCACAATAAATATTTTAAACATTCTATTGCCAGCCTCTCTATTTATGAATCATATTTTTATCTATATGTATCATAGCAATATTTGTGGAAAATCGCAAGGCGGCATTTGACATGAGCCATGGCTTTATTGTATCATCAAGATACTGAAGAATAGGGGATATTCCATGCGTTTAGCTGAATTATTAGCCGATATTTCTTATACAGCAACCAATTTTCAAGATGTAACTGTTACCGATTTGGTATATGACTCACGTAAGGTGGTAAAAGGTTGTGCGTTTATCTGTTTAAAGGGCGCTACTGTGGACGGTCACACATTTGCACAGCAGGCAGTCGAACAAGGAGCGGCTGTATTAATTGTACAGAACGATGTAACTGTTACGTATGAGATTCCTGTTATTAAGGTATCTCATACGCGTCAAGCCTTTGGCGATGATGTCGTCTGCATTTTTCCGTCATCCGGCAAAAAAAGAAATCCCTGTGATTGGTTTAACGGGAACAAAAGGGAAAACCACGACAGCCTATATGATTCGTTCTATTTTGGAAGAAGCAGGCTGTTCCACAGGTTTAATCGGCACCGTAGGTGTTTTAATCGGAGAAACCAAAATACCCTACCAGTAATACTACCCCTGAGTCTTACGAAATGCAGAAATATTTAAGAAAAATGGTAGACATGGGGTGCAAAGCTGCAGTGGTAGAAGCATCTTCCATTGGATTAAGAGAATTTCGCACAGCAGGTATGACATTTGAAGTAGGCGTATTTACAAATTTTTCAGAAGATCATATTGGCGGTGTAGAGCACAAAGACATGGAAGAGTATTTGCAGTGTAAGCAAATGTTATTCAAACAGTGTCGTTTTGGGGCAGTCAATTGCGATGATGCGGTATGGAAAAGAATGATAGATGGCAATACCTGTGAAAATATTGCTACATTCGGATTTTCGGATATAGCGGATTATCATGCAAGTAAGGAACATTTGATTAGTAAACCCGATATTTGGGCGTTCATTTTCAATTGATGGAAAATGTGATTTACAGGTAGACGTGGCGATTCCCGGTAAATTCAGTGTATACAATGCATTAGCCGCAATTACAGCTTGTTCTTATTTTCCGGTCAAACAGGAACACGTTTTGAAAGGCTTGGATACCGTAAAAGTAAAGGGAAGAGTAGAAATGATACCTGTAGACGGTCCTTACACATTATTAATTGATTATGCTCATAATGCAGTCAGCATGGAAAGCTTATTAAAAACGTTAAAAAGAATACCACCCAAAACCGTATTATTTGTATGTTTGGTGCAGGAGGAAACCGTTCTAAATCAAGACGATTTGAGGTAGGGGAAGTTTGCGGTCAACTGGCAGATTTATCCGTTGTAACAGCCGACAATTCCCTGTTTTGAACCGGTAATGGATATCATTGAAGACATAAAAGTAGGTCTTGAAAAAACAAATGGAGCATATGTAGTGGTACCGGATAGAAAAGAAGCCATTGCGTATTGCATGCAGCATGCACAGCAGGGAGATATTGTGGTGTTAGCCGGAAAAGGACATGAGGATTACCAAGAAATAGAGGGTGTAAAATACCCCTTTGATGAACATGAGATTGTAAAAGAGTTGAATCTTAGCATGAGAAATGCATAATTTGGATGTGAAAGAAGGAACGGAATATGCAAATGCTTGTAAAAGATATTGTAAAAGCATGCAACGGCGTTTTGTTGTGTGGAGACCCTGAAACCGTAATTACCTCTGTTGAAACCGACAGCAGATTAATAGAACCCGGGCTTTGTTTGTACCGATTATAGGTCAAAAAACAGATGCGCACCAATATATTCAGCAAACATTTGATAAAGGAGCAGTCGCTGCTTTAACACAAGAGCATACATCTATGGAGGATTCTGCCCATTGTTGGATTTATGTGGAGCAAACGCAAGATGCACTGCAGCAAATTGCCACTGTTTATCGCAACCAATTTCAAGTGCCGGTGGTAGGTGTGACAGGAAGCGTTGGAAAAACCAGCACCAGAGAAATGATTGCGCTGGCGCTGTCAGCTGAAAAAATGTAATGCAGACCAAAGGCAACTCCAACAGTCAGATTGGATTGCCTCTAACCATGTTTCAGTTTGAAAAAGAAGCATACAGCCGCTGTGATTGAGATGGGTATCAGTGAATTTGGAGAAATGGAACGTTTGGTACATATTGCACAACCCAATTACGCGGTGGTAACGAACATTGGTATTGCGCATATCGAGCAGCTGAAAACCAGAGAACATATTATGCATGAAAAATTAAAAATTGCGGATGCTTTTGATGAATATTCCATTATGTTTTTAAACGGCGATGACGAGATGTTGGCAAGCATTTGCGAAACAACCACACTGCCTGTTGTATATTACGGTACACAACCTTGGTGTACCTATCGTGCCGAAGACATACAAACAGATGGTATGAAGACAACATTTACAGTACATACTCCAACTTATACTTCTAAAGTTACCTTGCCTGTATTGGGCATACATAATGTATTAAATGCATTATCTGCAATTGCTGTCGCACAGACTATGAGATTGAATTTAGATAAAGTGGTGGAAAAACTAAATGAATATCAGCCGCCTGAAATGCGACAAACGGTTTATCATATAGATGATATTACCGTAATTGACGATTCTTACAATGCCAGTCCCGATTCTGTGAAAAGCGGAATTGATGTACTTTGCAGTTTACCCAATCAAGGGAAAAAAAATAGCTGTTTTGGCGGATATGATGGAATTGGGAGATATGAGCGAACAAGCACATTTTGATACAGGAGTTGCCGTAGGAAGTACATTAACGGATGTATTAATTACAGTTGGCCCAAGAGCGGTGAAAATTGCAGAAGGAGCAATTTCTGTGAAGCCTGACATGACGGTAGTTATGTGTAAGAATAATCAGGAAGCCATTCATGTTTTAAAAGAAATTGTGAAAAAAAAGAAGATGCTATGATGATAAAAGGCTCTCGTAGCATGAAAACCGACGAAATTGTAAAAAGCATTTCTATAAAAATAAAAAAGTACCCACGTTCTGTGGAGTACTTTTTTGGAATGTCAAAAAAAAGCTGCAAATTTTGCAGCTTTTTATTATTTTTTTAGTAAAATATCATGGAGCGTGTTTTGGAAAACATATATGATGTCTATATGACATATTGTACAATGTATAAAGATATATTTTAGAAAAGAGGGTTAGGTTAAGAGTAAAATTTTTATGTTATAAATTTATGATATCTATTCTGAAAAAAAGCGGATTATTGTGAGGAGAGGAGGTTATCATTTTATCATTTGAAACACGTAATAAAAAAAAAAGGCTGCCAACGAAGCAGTAGCCGGGGCTTTGCAATAAATTGACCAAACATGGAGTTTAGCGCCGTTTTGGCTGCTTTTTTATTTCATGATGACTTGTTTGTACTTCACAAAAACAGCTGAAACTATACTGTTTTACTATGGTTAATAGTATACTCGATAACTCATGGGAATGTGTGACCGAATTATGAATAGATTTGCATAAATTTGTAAACGGGTTGTATGTAATGTATAGTTTGTAAAAAGAATTTATAAAGGTTTTTATAAGTTTTGATGACAGTTTGCTTCCTTATTATATATATAAATATATATAATATTCGATATTAGCTCTTGACAAATAAATATTTTTTTATAAAATAAGTTATAAATTATAACGGATGTTATAAATTTATAATGATTGCAGTGTTAAACATAACACTGTGACAAAAAAGAGGTTGATTTGAAAAACACAGAAGGAGGACCGATTTGATACATTAGTTGCAAATCAACAAAGCAAACCGACGACAGTTAGTTTGAAAAAGACTTAGGGGGAGAGAAAAAATGGGCATTGATATTAAATCATTACCAAAACCAATTAGAGCTTTCTTTAATGGTATTGGACAGGTGGTTTTCATTGAAAACGTTATCGCAGGATTTTTAATCTTCATATCATTCTTCATCGCTGGCCTTGAAATGAATGGTTGGGATTTTGGTAACTGGTATAGCTGGAGAATTATGGTATTCGCATTTATCGGCGTAAACCTTGCTAACCTTGTTGCATATCTCATGGGCGCTGACAGAGATGCAATTACTTCAGGACTATTCGGCTTCTGTCCGAACCTGATTGCTATCGGCTCATGTACATTCACAGCATCTGCTGATGCTGCAGGTAACTGGTGGTCTGCATGGATCATGTTGGTTGTAGGATGCATTTTGTGCGTTCCATTGCAAATGTTCATCAACAGATTTACAAATCACTTCGGTCTACCTGGTTTTACATTCCCATTCATCGTGATGGTTTGGTTCTTCACAGCAATCAGCTTCCAAACAGACCTATTGGCTGTTGGTAACGACCCAGTGTTAAGAACAGGTATGAACACATTCTTAGAGAATGGTCTAACCGGTAACGGCGGCAGCTGGATGACTGGCTTTGACTGGAACTCCATGGGCTGGGATTGGGGCTCTATGACTTCAAGTCACTGGGGTCTATTTGCAATCAATGCATTTGAAGAAATTTATGTTGCAGACGGCTTTATTGCTTCCTTAATTGTTATCGCAGCATATTTCTGGTATAAATGGGATTTTGCATTAAAAAGCTTTACTTGCTACAGGATTTGCTATTGGCATGGGTCTACTATTTGGCGCTGACATGGGTCAAATGGGTCTTGCTCTTTATGGTTACAGCTCCATTCTTACTGTTGGTGCTTTGGATACCTTCTGCAAGAGCAGAATCAACTCCGGAAGATACTGGTTCTTGTTCTTCCTTGGTTTTGGTTATGACCAGCCTTATCAACTTCGGTGCACAAACCATCTTGGGTGCCTTCAGTTCCCAAGCTGCACAATCGCATTCGTACTAGCAGGTTGGTTCATCCTAATCGTAGAACGTGTTATGATTGAACAAGCTGAGAAAAAAGCTTTAAACAAAAAAACGCTTAATGTTTTGTTAACTTGAAAGTATTGATTAAAAAGCGAAATTAAATATTATGTTTTGATTTAGTATAAACAGTTCTGTTTATGTTAAAATTGAAACAACATGTAAAACGCTCCGGCAAGTATTCTACAACGGATTACTTGACCGGAGCGTTTTTTATGTAGTCTTGTTTGAAACATTGTTTATCATAGTTGTTTGGAATAGCGTTTTATAAATTTGTGATAAGATGTTTGTATTGTTGGAGTTTTGTTGGATATCTTTGATTGCCTATGAAATTTTATTTATGCAAAGTGTTTGGTTGTGAGTATTCTGCATTTAAAAATTATACTGTTGTAGCATGTTTACAATAATGATTCATTCGTTTTTGGATATCATGTATTAGAAAGACGTATTTTAAAGTTTTGTCATTACAGAATGTATTTGATATTTTTATACTGCTAAAACTTACAATTATTAAAAATGCATCACTTATAATGATGTGTATTCTATTTATTTTGTTAAGTTACAAAGATATGGTAAAAGTTACAAAATTTTGTTATTTACACAAAAATTAAAATTTCTTTTATTAAGTGCGGTATCTATGCGGATTTTCATGTCATAATTATTTTTATCAACAAAAAAATAATACATCTTTTTTCGACATAATCTGTGGTTTTATCGCAGAAGAAGACAATTTCTCTCTAATATACAATGAGCGTTACACTACATAATG